>Ga0182027_10005350_pt1 | contig 19535 bp, 23 predicted proteins | sample 712E1DmetaG_FD_121300 | JGI IMG/M metagenome (GOLD analysis project Ga0182027, IMG submission 121300) | Permafrost microbial communities from Stordalen Mire, Sweden - 712E1D metaG (Illumina Assembly) | ecosystem: Environmental > Terrestrial > Soil > Wetlands > Permafrost | place: Sweden...
TACGAAAAAAGGCTCTCCTGCGATTGCTGATTCCCCATCATGTTAGGCTGAAACCTCCTCACGCCCTTTCTACACGAACTCACTCAAATCCCGGAAGAAAAAAGTGATTTGGGCAACAGGCCCATGAGATGCGGCCCCGGTGGAGTGCGGCCCCGGTGGAGTGTTCCCACGTGTCGCTTCGACAATCCTTCGTTTCGCTCAGGACTGCGGCTCACCAGGGTGACAGCGAGGGGATACGCGATCCTTCGCGCCCTTGCCATCGCGTACAGTGACGGAACCGGCAAACGTCGCGAACTTGGTCGAGCAGTTTGGGCTTGCCCGCCGATACGGGCGACGGTAACATCCTGTCCATGAAGCTGGTGGATAGCAAACCCGACGGCCAATTGCCAGCAGAAATAGATGACTGTCAGTCGCCTTATTTTACGACTTTAGGTCGTCTAATTTAAGTTCGGCAAGATGAAGATCATCGAGGACAAAGTGACCGTTTATCCTCCTCATGCACTTTGCAGGAAGGACATTCAGCTCATTTTGACAGTTGTGCCGCCGTCGTGGACCAAGCCTTTGCGGGCCGTCAGGTTGTCCGCCATGTTGCAGTGCGCGGACGTTGCCCACTTCAACAATCGGACCCGGACACTAAATATTATCTCTCGTGGTCATACGAAGGAGCATGTTATTAGTGAGACGTTGCTGGAGTTGGCAAGCATCGCCCAAGGTGGTTCCACAGGCAAGGTGCGTGACGAAGCAAGGATCAAGAGTATCGTGAGTCCTCTGGCGGAGCAGATCATGCCGAAGCTCTCTGTGAAGAAGATATGGCTCGAAAAATAGGATGGCCGAACCAGTCGGTGCAGTCAACTCGCGCCCTGGCGGGCGCTCGCAACTGACCTCTCACGATAGGCGCATGAACGACGTGCTCTGGACCATAGTGTGGTATTGCATTGTGCTAGTGTGGTATTGCAGTGCGCTGTTGATACCGGGAGTGTATCTGATATGCACGCGTTTCCGTGGCGCCCTCGTTCGCAAGATGCTTAGAGGAGTTTGGCTTCAGTTTTTGTGGTCTGTTGCTTGGGCGATACTTGGTTGCCTTCTGCTGCTGCTTCACGTTCCCGATATGTATGCTTTCCCCTTCTATCTGACATTGATCAATTTTGTATTCTTCGTTTATTTTATGTCAGTGCTTATCAAGCATGTGCGCGGAGGGAGAGAGTCGAGGAAGAATGCCTATCAATCCGATGAGCCGAACGCGGACACGACACCGCGTCGGCTATCTTGAACGATGGGCTGACTAGGCAATGAGGCCATGACGATCCATAGGAGGCTTCGCCGGGGTCACGTCTCACAAGTCATATATTTGGCCGTAGGTTGTGCGGCTGGCATCGTAGCGCAGCCATTTCAGGTTGTCGCCGAATCCTCCTTCGCAACGGCTACGGCGGACTGGCAGCAGGCGATTGGCCGGGCGTGGGGCATTCGGGGCAAGTTTCTCCTGTGCCATGATGCCGAGTGTAAGAGCGGAGAGATTCCTCGACAAGCTCGGAATGACAAACTGCGGAAGACCCTTCGACAAGGCTCAGGGTGACACCAACAGCCGCTAACAAAACTGTAGCCTCAGGCTTCAGCTCCGACAGGAGTCGCGAGTCTTAATCGGACCTGCGTGGGAAAGGCGCACCCATGAAGGGTGCGGCTACAAGGGAGTCGGTTTTGCGCTCTAACGAGAAGCTTTCGCCAATCGTTCCTTGAACGCCGCGGCGGCATTTCGCACATCGGAGGCGTTGAGAATGGCCGACACCACGGCGACACGTCTGGCGCCCGCGTCGAGCACTTCCTCGATGTTCTCCAGCGTGATGCCGCCGATGGCGAAGAACGGCGTGGCGACACGGCTGGCAACCTGGCGGACCAACTCCAGGCCGACAGGCTTCACCCGCGGCTTGGTTGCAGTCGGGAAAATGGGGCCAACGCCGATATAATCGGCCCCGTCACGTTCGGCGGTCAGCGCCTGTTCCAACGAATGTGTGCTGATCCCCACGATGTCCAGGCCGGCCAGCCTTTCCCGGCGTTCGTCACGGGGGATTGCCCCCCAGTCTTCCTGGCCGAGATGAACGCCGTCGGCACCGGTCTCGAATGCGGCGTCGATGTCGTCATTGATGATGACAGGGACGTTGGCGCGCGAAGCAGCATTCAACACGGTCACGCCGAGTTCAACGCGTTGAGGGTGCGTCATCTCTTTGCCGCGGACCTGAATGATGTCCACGCCGCCTTCGATCAGGGTGCGGGTCAGGTCGGCAGGGTCGCGGTCGCCCAGATAGGCGGTGTCGATAAACCCGTAAAGACGGGCCGAGGCGATGCGCGGATCTGGCATCAACCGAAAAACGCCCGGGCGACGTCGTAAAGCTCTTTGGTCACGCAACGGTTACGCAGCCGAAGCTTCAGTTTGCCTGTCTTCTTGTCGATGGCTTCGGTAATGACCGTATCCAGATCGATGCTGGTGACGTCCGTGCCGCGCAGGGAAACCATTTTGCCGGAATGTCCGGAGACGGCGAGTTCGACGGCCTTGACGCCGTACCGCGTGCCGAGCACGCGGTCGTAGGCGCTGGGTGTGCCGCCGCGTTGGATGTAACCGAGCACGACCACGCGACTTTCGATGCCAGTGGCCTTTTCGATTTCCTTGCAAAGCACCTCGCCGATGCCGCCCAGACGCGCGTGGCCAAACGAGTCCAGTGCCTGTGTCTGGAGCACTTCATGCCCTTCCAGGGTGAAACCTTCGGCGACGGCAATGATCGAGAAATTCTTTCCGCTCGCTTGTCGCGCTTTGATAAATTTGCAGACTTCGGTGACCGACATGGGGAACTCGGGCAGCAGCACGACATCCGCTCCGCCCGCGATGCCGGACCACAACGCAATCCAGCCGGCCTGTCGTCCCATCACTTCCACAACCAGGGCGCGGCTGTGCGCCTCGGCGGTCGAGTGCAACCGGTCGATCGCTTCGGTCGCAATGTTCACGGCGGTATCGAACCCGAAGGTCTGGTCGGTGCCGTCGATGTCGTTGTCGATCGTCTTGGGCACGCCGATGACCGGCACGCCGCGTTTGTGGAGACGCGAGGCAACACTGAGCGTGTCATCTCCGCCAATGGCAATCAGCGTGCTGACCTCGAGCCCTTTCAAAGTACGAATGATGGCTTCGATCTGTTCCTCGGTCGGATTGGTGCGCGACGTGCCGAGAATCGTTCCGCCGAGGTGCAGAATACCGGAGACACGCTCGCGATTGAGGGGAATGAAATCACCTTTGATGACACCGGCCCAACCGTTCTTGAATCCGATGACATCGTATCCTTCGAGCAACGCTTTGCGGGTCACGGCGCGGATGACCGCGTTGAGTCCGGGGCAATCTCCTCCGCCTGTCAACATGGCAAGTTTTTTCATGGGAATAGGATTTTAATCTCTAGGCAGCCTGCGTTTTCAGAGTTGGTTCTTCTCGATTGGCCGCTGGCACCAGAGGCTGAGTGGCCGCCAGCAGCCGGTCGACAAACGACGTGGAGTAACGTCCCCGACGAAAATTGGGGTCCTTCAAAATCAGCTTGTGCAGCGGAATCGTCGTGCTGACTCCGCGAATCAGGAATTCGTCCAGCGCCCGCGCCATTCGATCCATCGCCGTGCGCCGGTCCCGGCCATAGCAAATCAGCTTGGCGATCATCGAGTCGTAATGGGGCGGGATCACATAACCCGCGTACACATGGGTGTCGACACGGACGCCGTGGCCGCCGGGCGTGTACAGAAAATCAATGCGGCCGGGACAGGGCTGGAAATTGCTGAACGGGTTTTCGGCGTTGATCCGGCATTCGATGGCAGCTTTCTGAAACTCGACTTCCTTCTGGTCGTAACCGAGTTCCTCCCCGGCGGCGATACGAATCTGTTCCTTGACGATGTCGATGCCCGTGACCTCTTCGGTAACGGGATGTTCCACCTGAATGCGGGTGTTCATCTCGATGAAGTAAAACTGGCCCGTGGCATCCAACAGCATCTCGATGGTACCGGCGTTGACGTAGTCCACGGATTGCGCGGCTTTGATGGCGGCTTTGCCCATCTTCTTGCGCAGGTCGCTCGTGAGAATGGGCGAGGGCGATTCTTCGAGCAATTTCTGGTGGCGACGCTGCAAGCTGCAGTCGCGTTCGCCCAGATGGATCATCTTGCCCTTCTGATCGGCGAGAATCTGGAACTCGATGTGGTGTGGGCTTTCGATGTATTTCTCGATATACACGGCCCCGTTGGCGAATGCGCGCTCGGCTTCGGAACGCGCCGTGTGGAAGGCCTTGACGAGGCTGGGATCGTTGTGCGCAACCCGCATGCCCCGGCCGCCGCCGCCCGCGGCCGCTTTGACGATGACCGGATAGCCGATCTGGCGCGCGATCTTCAGCGCGTCGGCCTCGGTATCCACGGGGCCGTCACTGCCGGGAACGATCGGCACGCCCGCCTTGCGCACCGTGTCGCGGGCGGCCACCTTGTCGCCCATGGCGCGGATGGCGGCACTGGAGGGCCCGATGAACTTGATGTTGCAGTTCTCGCAAACCTCGGCAAAATGCGCGTTTTCGGCCAGAAATCCATAGCCGGGATGAATGGCTTCGACGTCGCCGACTTCGGCGGCGCTGATGATACGGTCGATCTTCAGGTAACTTTCCGAGCTCGGGCCAGGGCCAATGCAGATCGCTTCGTCGGCCAGTTGGACATGCAATGACTCCTCATCCGCTTGCGAGTAAACGGCCAGGGTGCGGATTCCGAGTTCCTTGCAGGCACGGATGATCCGCACGGCAATTTCGCCGCGATTGGCGATTAGAATTTTGTCAAACATGCTTGAATGCTCGTAACTGCGTTCGCCTTTTTCGGGCGGACGTTACTTGACGCGAACGGCGAACAGCTTCTGTCCAAACTCGACGGGTTTGGCGTTCTCAACCAGAATGTCAACAATGACGCCTTTAATTTCGGCCTTGATCTCGTTCATCACCTTCATGGCCTCGATGATGCACACCACCGTTTCCTCGTCAACTGTCTTGCCGACATCCGCGTAGGGCGGAGCGTCTGGTGAAGGCGCCCTGTAAAACGTGCCGACCATTGGTGAGGTGATGTACTTGATGTCCGGATCCACGGCGACAGGGATAGAAGGGGCTGCAACCGCGTCTGATCGAGGAGCAAGCGCTGGAGCGGCAACCGGCGGCGGAGGCAAGGATACGGTTTGTTGAAAACCTTCTGGACCACGCTTGATACGGATTTTCAGGCCGTCCTGTTCCATCGAGAACTCCGAAAGGTCGTTCTCCTTCATCATCACTATGATGGCCTTGATTTGTTCCAGTTCCATGGTCGCTTCTTTCTTCTATAAAGGCCGCAATGTTCTTATGGCTCGCCCAACCTGTCAAGTTCGGGCAACAGCGCTACCCTTCGCTGCGGCAACGGCTGCCTCCAGCCCCAACAGGTAGCTCAATGGACCGAACCCGCTGATTTGTCCAACGCAAACCGGCGCCACCACAGATTTCTCTCTAAATGACTCGCGTGCATGGATATTCGACAAGTGCAATTCCACGGTCGGGATCTTGACCGATGCGATGGCATCCCGAATTGCAATACTTGTATGCGTGTAAGCCGCCGGGTTGATAACAATCGCGTCGATCTTGCGCTCCACGCACTGGCCGATTCTGTCCACAATCTCACCCTCATGGTTGGATTGTACAAAATCAACCTCTGCGCCGAGCTCAGATGCCCGTTTCCGCACCATTTTTTCTATCTCTGCCAGGGACGATCGCCCGTACACGTCAGGCTCACGTGACCCCAAGAGATTAAGATTGGGGCCGTTTATGCAAAGAATTCTCATTTTTTTCCAGCGGGGTTGGACTGTAGCAAATTGGTGGGGGCTTGTCTAACGCTTTCCTCGGCTTCGGCGAGGGCCTTGCGATAGCAGGGGCGCTTCGGGTCGTCACAAGCCTGGGTCGGATTCAAGGCCACGGCCTGCCGCAATTCTCGAACTGCCCGCTCGCTGAGGCCATGAGCTTTCATCTCCGCTTGAGCGAGTTCCCAATGGTAGACGGCACGAAACGGGTCGTTCTGGATCGCCGCTTCGTAATAGGCAATAGCCTTATCGAACTTCCGCTCACGAAACACCAGATTGCCGGCTACCCCTTGATAATAGGCGTTGTTCGGTGACAGATTCGCCGCTCTCTCGATCTCGTCCACGGCTGCCAAGGAGTCGGAGTTTGCCAAGCTGATGGCCAGACCATAATGAACACTGGCGGCCAGAACACGGCCTTCGATCCACAAAACCGCACCCAAGACTGCCACACAGACCAAACCGAGGAGCCACCTGTCGCTGCCTCTCGGCACGACCGGCCTGACGGACGGCAATTCCTTCAGTCCTTGCAACATTCCGAGCAGTAAGAATGCAGGAAGGGCGATTCCGGGGATGTAGAGATCGAAATCGACCAGCGAGTGCGCTACCCATCCCGTTAACGCAGCGCACAACGCCACGGCTGCCATGTCCCCTCGCCGCTGCCTGGCCAGACGAAAGGCGTCTTGGATGGCCAGTAACCATAAGGCCGCGAAGACGACAAACGCCAGAAGCCCCGAGTCGGACCACATTTCAAGAAAGTTGTTATGGACAAGTTGCGCTTCCTCGGTCTGGGCGGTCTTGTATTTTGGGTAGATGGAACCGAATGTGCCCGGCCCCGTTCCCAGCCAGAAATGATCGTGGGCAATCGCCACCGCTCCTCGCCAGTAATCGGCCCGAGACTCCAGGCTGCTATGCCCCAACGTCATCAATCCGCGACGGTGAGCCGCCACGAACGCCACTGCCAGAACAACCAGCGCCAAGCCGATCACCAGCCCACGGCGCGCCCCACCCGGCATGAAACAAATCAAACCCGCCAGCACCATGACTGCGAATGCCACAAATCCTCCACGTGATCCCGTAAGCAAGAGACAGTAAACGAGCAGCCCGGTCACGAAAATCAGAGTGAACCATCTGACGCGTGCGTCCCAGCTTCTGGCCCGCGACCAAATCCAGACGAGCGTCGGCGCAAACGCCACCACCAGATACGCAGCCAATGCATTGGGATAACCGCCGAACCAGGCAAAGACCCGATTGCTCGTCATGCGCAGCAGCAAATCCCGCGGCATCGCGCTCTGATTCCCGTGAGCCGCCGCATATTCTCGGGTCTCCTGCAAACCGCCGAAATGCTGCTGCAACGCGAATACAACCACGAGAAAAGTGGCCAGTCCCAACCCGCCGAAAATTCGCGCGGCGGTCGCTCCATCCCGCACATACCACGCAGCCGCGTAAAACAGCAGCACACAGGTGGCAAAGTGCAGGAGCGTGTCCAGCGAGAGTTGCCGATTGATCGATGTCGACGTCGCCAGGACCTGAGTGGCGAGAAATACCACGGGCAACAGGAACAAGGCATCGACACGCGCCGCCAGACGTTCCGAATCCAGCACCAACCACAGCAAAATGCTGAACGCCAGGATCACCACGATTGGGTTGGGCCAGGAAAAACAGAGCCACTCGATGAGATCCGACCCGGGGGCCAGTTGCGCCTGGGTCACGACCGGCGTGCCGAACTTCAGGGGGGCAAGAAATGCCACTCCCGCCAGAAAGGCAACAACCCAGCGGCTGAAAGTTTTCATGGGGCGCTCTTGTTGACTCACCGACGCCGACGTTCTGAAAGCGGGAAATCGATCACATTCTTATGCCGTTGCGATCCTCAGCAGACCGACTTCCAGCGCCAATGTTTCCGAGATGTTCCGCGCCAGAGATTCACGGATTTGTTCGATGGCATCCAGGTTAACCGATGCCCGGGCGTAGGTCAAACCGGCCGCAGCTCGTTGCACTGCGTGGATCATGTCGGGGTGCTCGAAAAGACCGGTGTCCGCCCCCTCGACGCACAGGAGGAGGTCACCAAACCACAGATAGATCTCTTCCAGCACCTGTTCACGCGCCGCGCGATATTCCCCCTCGATGCGGGCTTCCATCTGGTCTTCCATGCGCTCGCGCACCTTGGAATCCAGTTCCTCGTAACGCTCCAGATTCTCGTTGGTTCCAACAACCGACCGTATCTCCACCCGGATCTCCTGCAACAACGCGGTGACCTCGGCCAGGAGACGATAGGCGTGGGCAATCCCCCGTTGATCGCGGTCATAAAGTCTTGTCAGCAAGGGCAATAGTCTTGCCCGATACGGCGGCCCGGCTCGAGCCGTTTGCCCGAAAGAGATTTTCAGACAGCGGGAAAGAATCGTCGGCAGCAGCCGCTGCGGCTCGGCGCTGAGCAATAGGATCACCGTCTGGCCAGGGGGTTCTTCTAGTGTCTTGAGGAACGCATTGCTGGCTTCTTCCCCCATGCAATCGGCGTCGGCAATGATACCGACCTTGACGCGGGCTTCCGTCGGACGCAAATGAATCGAACGTTCGAACTCCCGAATCTGGTCCACAGAGATCCGACGGCTCTTCGATTCCGGCCGCACCCAGTGGACATCGGGATGAACCCGCGCCTCGATGCGCCGGCAGGAATCGCACCGGTCGCAAGAATCGGCTTCCTTCTCCGGGCAGTTCAGGGCCTTGGCCAGCGTTTGGGCCATTGCCTCTTTGGCGCCATCACGCGGCCCGGCGAACAGATACGCATGCGCCACGCGGCCGTGCTGCAAGCTCCGTCGCAGTTGCTGCGCAATGGAGAGATGCTCAGCCTGATCGCCGAAGGACATCGCACACCCGTTGCCAGATTTGTTCCCCGACCGCCTCGATGCTCTGGCTTCCATCGATGACTTTCACACGTTTGGGTTCGCGCTTGGCGAGTTCGAGATAACCTCGCCGCACCCGTTCGTAAAACTCGATCGCCTGATTCTCCATGCGGTCGAACAATTCCCGCCCTCGAACCCGCTCCAACCCGATCCGCGGGTCCAGATCAATGAGCAGCGTCAGATCCGGCAGACAATCGTCCACCGCGAACGCGTTCATGCGGGCAACTGCCTTGGGATCGAGTTTGCGGGCGACTCCCTGGTAAACAGTTGTCGAATCAAGGAAACGATCGCACACCACAATGTCGCCCCGATTGACCGCAGGACGAATGACCTCTCGTACGAGCTGGGCCCGGCTGGCGCAGAATAACAGCAGTTCTGTCTCGGGTGTCATCGAGAGGGAGGCTTTGCTGTACTGGAGGATGTGCCGGATTCGTTCCCCGATATCGGTGCCGCCGGGTTCTCGGGCGAGGGTAACGGTCCGGCCCTGGCCTCGCAACCTTGCGACCATGTGCTCGATGTGAGTGGTCTTGCCGCACCCTTCTCCACCCTCAAACGTGATAAAGATGCCTTTGAGTGACATTTTGCTGGACCTTGGCATCATAATTACCTCTTCGGTCGGGGTCAAGATTTGGCACTTGGTTTGCTCTTTTTTGGTCCCTGAATGTTCAAGAATCGATTCATCATAAACAAACTTACCGGTGATCCATGGAACCGATGACGAATACCCCACAAACCGAAGCTTCTGCGCAGAACCCGGTGGCCAGCGATGACCGTCCCCTGGTCCTGGCCATTGACGACAACGACGACTTCCGGGACATGATCGTCGAGCTTCTCGAGCCCGTGGGATTCGAGGTCAAGACCGCTGCCAACCCGGTCAAAGGATTGGAACTGTTTACCCAGAACAAAGACAAAGTCAAGCTGGTGATCCTGGATTACTACATGCCCCAACTCGATGGGGCGAAGACGTTCGAGTGGCTGCGCAAGTTGAATCCCGACGTCAAAGTCATTATCTGCTCGGGCGCGGAAGAACTGCGGCTGCGCCAGATTCAGGCCCAATATAAAATCGACGGCTACCTGCACAAACCCTTCCGAGTTCAGGAAGCGCTGCAGCTCATCCGTCGCGTGACCCGGCTCCCGGCCCTCGCGGTCGCTTAACCCTGGCGGCGCGACAGGAATCCAGACACCGCCCACCACAGCAACACAAAGCTCGCCACACCCAATCCGATTCTTGCCGTCCAACCAACCGCGCCTTCCTTGGCCGCCACAAACTGGACGCTCATCGGCTTGCCAGTCTCCGTCTGCAGCACCTGACCAAACGAGTAGTGAACGCCCCGCTTCGGCAGGTTCAACCGCAGCGGCAACGCCTTGGCAACCGCCACTTCCTGCGCCTGCTGGACCTTGCTCGCCTGTTGCTCCGCAGCCTGTTCGTCGTATTGCATCGGCCTCGCCGGCTGCTGGGAGGAAGGTCGCGGTTGACCGGCGGGCCAGTTCAGAGTCTGACCACCACCGTTTTCCGAAACGAATGTCTGCTGCGCTTGCTGCAGATTGCGGCCCTGCTCGCGGCGCAGGTCTTTCTCCAACTGCTTGAGGTCCCCGTTGTTGCGGAGGTCATCAAGGCCTTGCGCGTCACTTCCGCCGCCTTGCTTTGCCACCGCACCGAAACCATCCGGTCCGGCCCAAGAAACCCGCGCACTCGTGCCACGCCGTTGTTGTTGACCGAATCCTGCGTTGTCCCGCTGAACAACTGCAGCTCCAACCCCGCGCCGCTTGCCTGCACATTCACCGAACCAATCGCCGCCTCCGGCCCGGTGAAGGACACCTGGTCCCATGGATCCTGGCGATGGATCTTCGCCACCAGATCGAGTGTGAATTTGTAGCGGCCTTCGCGCGCCACGAAGAGACGGAACTGGTTGCCCTCGCGTGCGAGTCGGAGATTGGCCGGTAACTTCGCCGTCAGCACCGCCACCTCGCCGTTGAACAACGGCAGCTCCGCTTCCCCCTGACCGGTCACTTCCAGATCAAGATCCACGCCGAACCGCGCTTTGACGCCACTCAATTGCCCGTCATACTTGATCTCGCGCACCACGACCTTTGTCTTCGGCGGCGGTGGGTTTTCGGCTTGTCCTCGGCAAAGACAGTGGCGGTCAAAAAAAGCAGGGGGAGAAGTTTTATCAATGTCCGCATGGCAATCTTCCTTTCGGTGCTCTGGATGTGACACCATCGGAGGCTGTTTGTTCCTGTCGCAGCGCCTTCGAGTGTAGGCGAGTTTCGACGGTTGTTAAGTAAAAGGGCTGTAAAATTCCGCCGTGCTCTCTCCGCCACCGCCAGGACCCCCTACATCTCTGTTACAATTGTAACAGTTAACCAGTGAATTATGCAGTGGCGAGCGCCTTCGCCCGGGAGCGCAGACAGGCAAGAAACTTCTGGTGACGCTCTTCCACAAGCGGGCCTTGATAGGCCTTTGGCCAGAGTTCGCGTGGCAGCAGTGGATCGAACCAGAACGCGTCCCGGTAAGCGTCGCGCTCGATGCGACCCACTCGCGCCAACACCTGCAAGTCCCGCGCACGGTTCACCGAGTGCACATTCCCAACCAAATGCTGCAGGTAGATGTCATGCGCGTGGCGGATTCGTTCAAAATTCCAACCCGTCCGCACCACCTCGACGTTGTCGCAGAGAAACAGCGATGAAGCACGAAAACCACAGAAGCACTCCGGAATGCCATGTCCTTGAATCACCGCTCTTAAATAGGGTTCCACCTCGTGCGGCCAAATCCAGACGCTTCGCTGCAGAAGGCCCATTTTTGCAGATCGCAAGGCCCGCCAGAGCATCTGGCGCTCCTTGGTCCGGGTAGACGGGAAATCGAATAGAAATGCGCGCCATTGGCCATCCCACGGATGATTCCAGTGCTCAGTTGGGGTCTCCACACGAAGCCGTTTACGTCCGATGTCAGTGATGGCGAACTTTGCTGCGGAGCCGTGTCCCGTTTGTTCGAGTAGCTTCTGCCGGCGCAAGCGTTCAATCAGTCGATCCAGTTGCCGGTCTCCTTTGCATCCGTAAGCACCGGCCAGAATCAATCCACAGTCGCGCCGCGACAACACGTCCAATCCCCACAGGAAACACTCCAGGGCCACCTCAGTCTCAACGCGCATGCTCCCAGTCTTACTCAAATCCACCCCCTCAAGGCAACCTCATAATTCCCATTTATTCTGTTACAATTGTAACATGTAATATGTAAATTGCAGGCTAGGGGATAAGGGCTGCCGATCTCGAAGAACTAGCAGCCTGTCGGACTTGAAGGAAGATTGGTGTAATGGCTAGGGGCGTACGCCAGGCGACCAAAAGTTTTCGCCATGTCCGTCAACCAGTTCAAACCAAATCCGACAGATCTACTGCGCCCGTCCCGCTTGGGTTTGTAGGCGATGCGCCATCACGGCGCCCACGGACGCACCCGCTTCGGGTGGTGGCGGCTCGGCGTGCTGCTCCCAATCAGCCACCGTGCGATGGGGGGAGGATTTTTCCAGCGCCACGTACACGGTCAGACCCCCCGGCTGTTCGACCGCCCTGACCGCACCTTCGCTGTAGAACCCGTTGTCCGCCAGCACCGCGCCCACCGCACCGACCGCCGTGGTCGGGATCGCCGCCACATTCGGCGCGAGCTGTTCTTTGTCGTTGGGCTGGTCGCTGACTCGCGCGCCAACAATCATGCGGCTCTCGGTCTCCACGCCGGCCTGGGCGTTGTAGGCTTGTTCAAAGTGTTCGCCGCTGCCGCACTTCATGATGCGGCTTTCCGAATCAGTGAAGTTGAATTGATCTTTGGGCTGCGGGGCTTCGCTCGGCGGCGGCGCGCTCGCGGGTGCGCGCCTCAATCACCGCACGGGCTATCTTGAGCTTATCGAGACGCTCGCGCCGCCGGGCGATTTCATCGGGAAGGGTCAGGCCGTCTCGCAACGGAGTGCTGTCAACACCTCGGCGCGATTCAATCTGTCAAGAGATTCCACAATCAGGACTGAACTTGGTCGAACGCGTCCGGCCTCGATGGCTTCAAAAAAGCGAGCCAGCGCGCCGTGTGTGGCGTTTCTACTGCGAAATGCTGACACGCCCAGGTCGCGCATTGTGAGCGACTCGTTGAGTCGCAGACCGTGTTGGTCACAATAACGGCGGGTCGCCTCAAACTGACGGCGGAGGCTGTCCCCTTTGAGTTGGTCAGGGGAAGAGAATCTGATATACGAATACGCGACAGTCACTTTATTATGGACAATTTTGAGTGATTAAATCAAAAAGCAATGCTTTACCACTGGTATGCGCATGGGTAAGACACCTAACAAAACCACCCATCGCTGTTGTAGCCGCGGCGCTCTGCCGCCGCGCCGGCTCGAGATGCGAACCTTCCCGCCTCACGCCGACAGAGCGGCGTGGCTACAGAAGTTGGTTTTGTTGGGTGCTCTCAATGTTGTCGCGATGCTCCTGATGTTTTGTCAACCAGCCCGCGCGGCGGAAAACGGCAGTGGCGCCATCATCGGCACCGTGCGACTGACGGGGCGCCCGCCGAGCATTCCCATCGTTTACGCGGAGCAGGACATGGACGTCTGCGGTCCGCAGTCGCGTCCGTCGCAGGGCCTGGTGCTGGGCACCAACCAGACCGTGCAAGGCGCAGTGGTTTACCTCGGTGTGGCTGCCTCCAACGGCAAACCCTCCACCAACGAAACTGCCTTCTTGGATCAGCGCGATTGTGAATTCGTGCCCCGGATCCAGATCGCACGCAGCGGCGCCGTCTTGATTTTGAAAAACAGCGATCCGCTCCTGCACGTGGTCCGCATCGATTCGATGAGCGGCACCAATGGACCCACCCCGATCCTGAACGTGGCGACGCCCTACGCCGGGTTCGAGAAAAGTTACTCCCTGGCCGGGTTCAAGGAGCCTACTTTGCTGAAGGCGGTCTGTGGGAACGGGCACAACTGGATGGCGGCTTACATTGCCGTCATGCCGCATCCCTGGGCCGCTCTCACGGACAACGAAGGCAAATTCATCCTCCGCGGTGTCCCGGCGGGGAATCACAAACTCTACGTCTGGCAGGAAGCGCTCGGAACACTCGCCCGCGACATCAAGGTTACCAGCGATCTCACGACGCGGACCGATCTCGCATTCTCAGGCGGGCGGTGAAACGAAAGGGCGTTACGGGGCGCCGGCGCCCTGGTCGAGATGCTCCTGAACGGTGGCGAGGAGCGCGTCGATGGCTTGCTTGTCGGCTCCGCTGTGGCGAAGGGCGCCCTGAAGAGCGGCTTTGGCATTCTTCCATTCGTTCTCTTTCATAAAGCATTCACCGACTGCCCTCCATACGTCCGCGTCGTCCACGTCGTGTTCGATGGCGGGCCGTAAGACGCCGATGGCTTCTCGTGGCCGGCCCGAGTGGATCAATGCATAGGCCAGGTTCTTGCGTCCCAGCAACCCGGTGGGCGCAAGCTCCACGGCGCGCCGTCCGTGTGCGATGGCTTCGTCAAATCGCTTCTGGCTGGAGTACCACTCCGTGAGGTTGACAAGGGCCGGTAGACAGTTCGGGTTTTCCACCAGCGCGTTTTGAAACAACGTCTCGGTGCTCCTCCACACCTGCGTTCGCTGGCCGCACAACACGGCCAATCCCAATACCACCGCCAGCACGCCTATTCCGCACGCCAGACCGACGGCAGGCCCGCGTCGCGCGAGTGCTCCCGCGCCTGCTGCCAATCCGAAACTGACCGGCAGCGCCAGACCCAAGAATGGAAGATACGAGAACCGGTCGGCCACAACGTGGATGCCGACCGGTACAAGCCCGATCGTTGGCGACAAGGTGATCAAAAACCACAACCACGACGGCAGCAGAATCGGCGCACGGCGGCGCAGCAGGACGACGATTGTGGTGACCAGCACGAAACCGATGGCCCAGGCAACCGCCGTCATCGGACCCCATCCCATTTCATCGAAGGTTGGATAAACGGCGGAGAGATGAAATGGCCAACAGAATTTTCGCACGTAGAACAGGGCGCAGTAGCCGACAAGACCGACGCGCCCCCAGAGCGGGATCAACCCGGTGCTGACAACGGTCTCTTCTTTACCGCTTCCCTGCGCCACGACGGTGGCGGCGCCAAGAATCAGGCAGACGATGAAGAACGGTATCTTTTCCCTGAGCGCACGCCTCTGGAACAGGAACATGTCCAGCAACAGCAGAACAATGGGAAATGTCACTGCCGTCGATTTGGACAGGATCGATGCGGTGAACAGGAGAAAGCAAGCCCACCAGGCGGACCGTTTGCCTTCGTCAACCCAACGCAGGTAGGCCAGGAGCGCCAACAGATAGAAAAAAGCGAACAGGACATCCTTTCGTTCCGTCGCCCACGCCACGGATTCGACTCGCAACGGATGCACGCCAAAGAAGGCCGCCGTCAACACGGCGACCGGTGCGGCGAGATTTGCAGGCCGCTTCTGTGAAGCGGCGAGGGGATTCGCCGAAGCATCGCGCCGGTCTACAATCCGATAGACAAGCATCAGCACCAGCACCGTGTTGGCGAGATGCAGCACCAGATTCGTGAAATGATAACCGAACGGGTCGCGTCCCCAGACCTGATAATCCACTGCAAAGGAAAAAAACGTCAGCGGGATATACAGTTTTGCCGTAGGCTCGGTAAACATCAACCACAGGTTGTGCGGCGTGAATGCCAGGATGGCGGGGTTCTTGGTGATGTGAGAGCCGTCGTCCCAGTCGACGAACTGTCCGTACAGGCCCGGCCAGTGGGCCGCGATGGTAAGCAACGCCACGAAAAGGCAACCCCACCACAGCCAGCGGCGGTCGTGTGTGGATGCGTTCATGCGCGGCAGCGCAGGCGCGGGGCTAGGGCAGTTGGGCGGAGACGATCTGGCTGACCAACCGATTGTCGGCGCGGCCAGCGGTCCTGGCCTGAACGGCCTTCATCACCTTGCCCATGTCGGCCTTGGTCGTGGCTTCGACCTCGGCGATGACGGCTTTGACGATCTCTTCGACCTGGGCTTGAGACAGTTCCTCGGGCAAATAGGACTTCAAGATGGCCAGTTCGGCTTTCTCTTTCTCCACCAGATCGGCGCGGCCGCCTTTTTCAAAACCTTCAATGGAATCCTGGCGCTGTTTGATCTGTTTCTTGATGATCCCGGTGATGTCGGCGTCGGTCAGCGATTCCTGTTTCTTCTCGATCTTGTAGTACTCGGTCGCCGATTTGAGCATCCGCAGGGTGGAAAGGCGCAAACTGTCCTTCGACCGCATGGCCTCCTTGAAATCGGCGGCGAGTTTTTCATTCAGCATGCCGCTACAGTAGGGGCGCGCGACCCGGCTTGTCAATTCTGAAGGCCGCCGCCGCAACGCGTCATTCGCAAACGGTCAGGGCCAGCACGATCCAGTCGTTTCCCACCCCCGGGCCTTTGACGAACAGGTATTTGTTCTTTGTGATCCTGACGGTGGTTTTCATCAGCGAGGCTTTGCCGGAGGTCCATTCCACATCGAGTTCATACCGATCCTGGGCCACGCCTTTCGGTGTCACAAACACCACGAATCCTTCCCCCAGGTTGAGCCGGTAGACCTTGTCTGCCTTGAGCGGCTCCTGCTGCACGCCCAGCAACTGGTAATGCTGGTAGCCGAATTGGACCTTCAGCGGGGGCTCAATCTCTTTCAGGCGGACATCGGTCACCTTGTTGGTGTCGTTGGAGGCGCGAATCAAGTACGCGCGGATCGAGGTCGCTTGGACGCTCGCGGCCAGGAACAGGGATACGCCCATCAGGCTCAGCCAGCGCATGGTCAGGTGTCCAGATTCGCGTAGAGCGTCTTCATCTCCGACATGTCGGGCGTCCATGGCAAACCGGATACCCAGATGACGGTGTCGTCGTCGTCCTTCGTCTCAACCGGCGTGGCCACGCTGTTCGGAATCAGGGTGCTGACATGTTCCACGGTCACCGGCAGCAAGGTCATGACCGGCCGGCCGGCAACCATGGGAGGCGCAGACCGGTACGCCTGGGTCAGCCAGACAACCGCACCGGCGGCAACCAGACAAACCGCCACACCCATCAGCGCATAACGACGGCGATCCAGCCAATCCAAGAAACCCAGCCGCGGAACCGGCACTTCCAGACTTTTGTCGCCCTGCACCTGGATCTCACGTTTGATCTTCGACCAGAAGAAGTCGGGCGAATCGCTCATGGGCGGAATGCCGGGCGGATTGGCCGTCAACATCGCGCGGACGTGGCGCTGGAGGCGGTGCTCCGCCGCGCAGACGGCACAGCGGTTCACATGCCGCTGCATCAGTAGCCGCTGCAACCCCTTGAGCTCGCCATCGAGCAGCGCGCCGACCAATTTCGGGTTGTGTAGCTTCATATCACATCTTTCAATAATTTCTGCAGATTCTTCCTGGCGTAATGCAATCGCGACATCACAGTGCCAATCGAGCACCCAAGCGCTTTCGCGATCTCTGCGTACTCCAGCCCCTCGTACTCGCGGAGCCGGACCACCGCGCGGTGTTCGGGCGAAAGTTCCCCCAACGCCGCATCAATCTGCTCCCGCAATTCCTTCCGCTGCAGATCGTCCGTGGGCACCGACTGGTTCGAGGGTGGTATTTCCACATCCGCATTGGCGTCGGGATCGATCCCTTCCTCGAACGGCACCGTCGGACGCCGATCGCGTTTACGGACGAAATCGATGCACAGGTTGGTGGTGATCCGGTACAGCCACGTGTAAAACGTCGCGTTCTTCTTGAACCCTCGGATCGCCTGCCAGGCCTTTACGAATGTTTCCTGAGAAAGATCGGTCGCATCCTGCTCGTTACGCAACATGCTGTAGGCCAGCCCGTAGACGCGCTGCCGATATCGGTTGACCAGGATCCCGTAGGCGTCCAGATCGCCCCGCTGACATCGTTCCACCAATTGGCGGTCGGCCGGCCCAGCCTGTGCACCGTCTTGCACAGAATCTGACGCTAGGCTGGTCGAAATATTCACAGGAATTCCTTGGCGTCGTCCATCAGCCCTTGACCACGCCGATTGGCCGCAATCGGGCGACCTTTCGAGCGATCCCTGCACTATGGCAAACATCCACCACGTTTTCCACGTCTTTGTACGCCCAAGGGGCTTCCTCCAGCGCCGTACCCCGTCCCTGTGCCATCATTACAACACCGCGCTCCGTCATCTCTCTCTGCAAATCCTGAAAGGTCCCTTCCTTCTTCGCCCGCGCCCGGCTCATCATTCGTCCCGCCCCATGGCACACCGTTCCCCACGTCTGCTCCATCGCCCCCTGCGTCCCCACCAGCACAAACGAATACCGTCCCATGTCGCCTGGCACCAGCACCGGCTGGCCGATGCCCCGGTAACGCACCGGGATCATCGGATGCCCCGGCGGAAACGCCCGCGTCGCCCCCTTGCGATGCACGCATAAGATCTTCTTCCTTGGTGGCACAGGCGTCCCTGCCTGTGTATTTTCCCTTGACCGCAAGCTGGAAGCATGCGCCACTTCTCCGACCACATGCTCTTCAAGCTTTGCGATGTTGTGAGGCACATCGTAAACGAGTTCCATCCCCAGTTCGCGCGGCGAAATCCCCAACGCGTGCCGGAACGATTTCTCCGCCTTCGCCATCAACACCTGCCGATTGGCAAACGCATAGTTCGCGGCGCAGCGCATCGACCTGAGGTATTCCTCGCCTTCTGGCGAACGGACCGGCGCGCTGACCAACTGTCGGTCGGGTAGCTGGATGCCGTACTTCTGGGGCGCGTTGCGCAATATTTTTAGATAGTCGTCGCATACCTGATAGCCGAATCCGCGCGAACCGCAATGGATCATCATCGTGACCTGTCCCTTGAACAATCCCATCACCTCGGCGGCATCCTCGTGGAAAATCTCCTCCACGATCTGGACTTCGAGAAAATGGTTGCCGCTGCCGAGCGAACCGAGTTGGCCCTTGCCGCGTTCCAGCGCGCGCTCGGTGATGTTCGACGGCTCGGCGTCGGCCAGTTGCCCGTTTTCCTCTATGAAATCGAGGTCTTCGGCGTTGCCGAATCCGTGTTCGACCGCCCAACGCGCGCCCTGGTGAAGACATTCCTTCTCATCGTGAATCGACAGCTTCAAATCGCTGCCGCGCCCCAGTCCGCAGGGAGTATCGCGGAACAGTTGCGCGACCAGTTCCCGAATCTTCGGCGCGACCTCCTCGTGCTTGAGGTGGGTCCGCATCAGCCGGACACCGCAATTGATGTCGTACCCGACGCCGCCCGGTGAAATCACGCCGCCCTGGTCCGGATCGGTCGCACAGCAGCCGCCGATGGGAAACCCGTACCCCCAATGAATGTCCGGCATCGCCAGCGAATACTTCTGGATCCCCGGCAGGAAAGCGACGTTGGCGACCTGCTCCAGGCAGTTGTCCCCAACGATGTGCTCCAGCATCTTCTCGGTGGCGTAGATCCGTCCCGGCACCCGCATCCCGGTTTTGTAGGTGGCCGGCAACTCCCAAAGGTAGTCGTTGATCTTCTCCAGCGGATTCACGAAGCAAGTCTAGCGCGCACCGATGGTTAGCACAAGACGGCGCGGCTTTGAACCGCCACCCCACTTATGAACGAATTTTCGCCGCCGGCCGCGCCAACTCCCGTTCCAGCCCCCTCGTCAACTCCGCCACGCTCGCCCGAATCTTTACGATCCTGCTTGCGGTGATCCCTTCTTGGTGAAATTTGTAGGGCAAGCGCCTCGCTTGCCGTCGTCTCCGAATCGGCAACCGGAGCGGTTGCCCTACAATCGATCGTAA
>Ga0182027_10005351_pt1 | contig 19535 bp, 1 predicted proteins | sample 712E1DmetaG_FD_121300 | JGI IMG/M metagenome (GOLD analysis project Ga0182027, IMG submission 121300) | Permafrost microbial communities from Stordalen Mire, Sweden - 712E1D metaG (Illumina Assembly) | ecosystem: Environmental > Terrestrial > Soil > Wetlands > Permafrost | place: Sweden...
CTTCCCGTAGTATCCCAATGATCTGTTCCTCGCTGTATTTGCTCTTTTTCATAGTTCTGCTGCCCTTTCTTTTCGCAGCAGAACTCTACTTTTGTCACGTCCATCTTTCGGGGGTCAGGTCATGTCGTTCGACGAAGTAAACCGCCTTTCCACTCGGATCAGCGTTGTCCACGGGGTTGTCTTGCGCATAAAGGGGTCAGGGATGAATAAGTGCATATTGGCTTCATCAGGCCAAGCGAACGGCATTCGCCGCCAGCTTGTTCTCCAAGTTATTCAATCTGGAAACGGTCTTTGTGTGTAATAAATTGGCCACGGGGGTTGATTAAGCTTTGCCATTCCGGCTGACACTTCTTGGTAATTGAGTTTCCCTTGGATGTAGAACAAATGAATAATGCCGTTGTGCAAGGCAACTTGCGGCCTGCCAGACGTGATTCCTTCTTTGAATCCATCAGTGACTTGCATGGGTTTTGTCCAAGTCTTCCCGCCGTCTTTGCTAGTCACATAATAAATGTCGCTAGGATTCCATTCGTTACGGCCATCCTTATCACTTTTAACACCGGCCCAAGCCACCACAACTTTGTCCCCTTCAACTGAAATGCTCGGTGAATATGCGTAGAGCAAGCCCTCCGACAAAATAACATCCTTGCTCCAAGTTGAATCTGAATCCTTACGATGACAGTAAGCGACCTCGTAATTTTCGGAACGGGGATGGACCAGACTAACTCTCGTCATCTCATGGCGTCGATCCAACCAACATGCATGCACAGTATCACCTTCGGCGACAACATGATAGGTTAGATTACCTCCGGACGTTGCAAAAGTCTTATTTACAGACTCTGGCGCTCTCCATGTGTTTTTATCTAGTGGTTTGTGTGAACACCAGAGTTCATTCTTATCAAAATTAGCTGCAAAGTAATAATAAAATTCCTTAGTTTTACATACAGATGGCAAGAATGATGAAAAACTTGAGATGTGCTCAATTTGCCAAGTTTGTCCAGCATTAGGACTATAAAATACTCCATTGTCGAACGGGCCTTCTGCAGTAATCAGTGCCCTGTCACGGTAGGTTTCTCCTTGAATACAATAGGGAACATAAATCACAGAATCATCGAATGTGCTGCCGGTAAAAAGTGGATATACTGGTCTAGCACCTTTTAACAGCATTACGTTTGGGTCTGTTTTCCCAAATAGTATGGTTTTATTTCCTTTCCAAGAAGTATTCGTTCTCAGCACAAAACTTCCATCCTGGGTAAGAGAAGCAATAAGAAAATTCACCTCTATTTCATCTCCTGCGATTACCCCTCTAGCGACAATAAATCGATTGTTGCTTGAATCGCAGTCCATCGGAATCCATCCCGGGTCGGTAGTTGGCAGTCTGTTCCAATTCCTGCCATCGTCTTGAAGAAAATGCACTGCAAACGTTCTGGCATCTCCACCCAACGCCATTAACGATTTATTCCACTTGTATAGAGAGAAGCTTGAGGACAGAGAATCAGAACTTTGAGCAATTTGTTCGGATTTAGACCAATTAATAGTATCAATAGTAATCGGTTTCCCGCATCCAGCTTCCATTAAAATAATAGCTGAAAATAATGTAATTAGTCGTTTCATATGTTTATTACTGTAAATCGTATCTTATTCTATTAATCAGAGCTGGCTTACCCCAATAAGCTGTATGTTCTTCAACATCTTGAACAAGACCACTTCCCGGAGTGGTCACATCAACAGGATCATCTACTTGCTGTGGATTAAACGGCTCTTTGGTAAATTGTGGAATAGATACCGGCGACCAGTTTATCAATCCATTGGGGTACATGTTAAAATACACCACAGGATCTCGTCTTGAATAAGCATTGATCCACTTACCTGAATTCCACAGCGGCTTGGTTATCCCATGATTCAATGGCGATCCCATTGTCACCCAATGGTGCATTTCAATTCCGCCGGAATTCAACATGTCATAAGCCAGACACGTCCCCCAACTGTGACTGATGACATTCATGTCATTGTAACCCTTCATCCAGATCAACAACTGGGCAGTCTGAAGATTTATAAACGCAAATTGGTGCACGCTCTTAACTGGTATAACCCCAATTACCAAAGAGCCACTCATGTCAGCACTAAATCCGCCCCAGTTGAACTCGTAGAAATCGTGATTTAATGGAAGTGAACTAAAAGCGGGACTATTTGTGGATAAATTATTCTGAAACGGTTTTGACCATCCATATTTATGCCCACCACCTATATCCGCACCTTCGACCCCGTGGATAATAATCGTTGCAGTGTCTGACTTTGAACTGTCACTTTCAATGTGATTGATTGATCCGGCTGAGGCTTCGGCTGAAGTCTGTAGCATGTCTCCAACTTTTCCAATAGTGCCACTATATAAACTGTCAAGCATCGACCCAATCCCCATGGCGAACGTCATGCTGCATATATCTCCTTGGTTCCCGCTTGGATCATGCATGTTTACTGGATTGTTTTGGCAATAGGCATACTTGTGCAGATTCAACGGATCATCCGGCGTGCCATCCACTTGATCTTGCACTCCAAACCGCCCGATTGTGGGGTTGTAGTAACGGGCACGAAGATAATATTGCTGTAGTCCCAGATCGAATTGCTCACCAGAGTAAAGCAATCTCGTAGTGGGTGGATTCAGTATTGTGGCCGTGAAATCCAACGCATTCCCATACGCGTCATAGCTGTAGCGGTCGGTAATTGCGCCACTCGAACTCGTCAATAATCGCGTTGAACCATGGCCGTCAGACAAAAGGTATGAGATTACTCCGCTCTTTTCTTGGGCAATCACCTGACTACCCAGCGTGTATGTCGCTGTCGGCGCGGCCACCACCGCCGGCAATTCTTCCAGCACTTGACTGAACCCGCTCAAATTCTGTGGGTCATTTAGGAAAATGTTCGTTGCGCTTACCGAACCAGACATTTCAACCCGCGTGCGTATCCCGGACTGATTGTAATAATACCGGTTCGTTTGCTGCTGATTGATTGCCGCAGTCGCAAGGCGGCCTTCCAGATTATACGAATACATATTCACTTCCGAAGCTGAACTCCGGTTCGTCAATGAACCATTCGCATCGTACGAGTTGGTGAACGAACTCGCCCCGGTGCTTTCTATCAGCAATTGATCGTTGGCGTTGTAGGTGTAGCCATTCATCTGCGTTCCCGCGCTGGAGAAATTTGTCTTCCACAATCGGTTCCCTGCTAGGTCATAGACGTAGCTGTTTGTGAAATTCAGCGCCGGCACTGTCGAACTGCTCGCCTCTTTTACCAATCGGCGCAGAGCATCGTTGCTCCATGTGATGGCTGTCGTGGAATAGGTGCCGCCACTTTCCAGCCGCGTCTCGGTTGATGCCAGCCGCGTGCCGTCGGAGGCAACGGTGTATTGATATTGCGCCAGAAGCTGGCTCGCACTGTTGTAATGCACCTCGTTGGTCAGGTGATTCATCACGTCGTATTGATACACCGACCGTGTGCCGTTGGGGAAGTAAACATTTTCAAGACTGCCCAGCGCCGTGTACAGGTTGGTTGTCACTTCAGGCGGTGACAGCGGCACACCGTCGCGTTTCACGACACTGACGGTTTTCAATCGAGCCAAGCTGTCGTAACCGTAGCGCACGTCTGAATTGGTTGTGTAAGCGCGAGTGAGCCAGCCCATTGCAGGGTCGTATTCGTAACTGATTCTGCCTTCCGGCGACAGGATGTTCGTGACCGCACCATCAATGTTATACTGGAACGTTGAGACGCCTTCCGGTCGGATGGTCTGATACAAACGGCCATTGGCGTCGTAGATGAAAACATTGGTCTGGCTCGGAACACTTGAACCGGCGGCATACAACAGATTTGTCGTTACGCGCCCGAATGAATCATAGACGAAGCGGTTGCTCTGGCCCTTGAAATCCACCGAGGTGTCGAGCTGCCCAAGCGCGTTGTAAGACTGGCGGTTGGTTTGCAGCAGCGGCAGTGTGCGGCTGATGGGTTCGCCGAGCGCATCGTAGTTGAACTTGGTCTGGTGTCCCTTGGGATCGCGGATGGACAGGATGTTTCCGTAGGAGTCGTATTGATACGAATACTGCGGGTTGGCATTGGTTCCGCCGATGGGATCGAACACCTGCGGTTTGATGACGGCTGTCATGCGACCGAGATTGTCGTATTCATAATCGGTTTCCAATCCGGCCTGATCTTTGACGAACATGAGCTGGCCGATTTCGTTGTAGCTGTTGGTGGTGTAGCTGTTGTCCGGGAAGATGGTGGCGATGCGCCGACCTTTGGCGTCGTATTGATAGCGCGTGAGTTGCAGAAGGGCATTCGCGGATGCAATCAAACGTCCGCCATCGTCATAGATGTTATCTGCACGATTGCCCAACGCGTCAATGATGGCGGTCTGGCGGCCAGCGTCGTCGTATTCGTAGCTTGTCACGGCACCGAGGGCGTTCGTGACGGCCAGCACGCGGCCAGCGTCGTCATAAGCCGTGGAGGAAGCGGAGAGTATGACACCCGCCGAGGTCAGTGTGCTTTGCGGCACATTGTCACTGGAAATATCAATCTGGACATTTGCCAGACGCTCCGAGCGGATGACGCGACCCACAGGATCATAGATGTTATGATTGCCGTTGACGGTGAGGCCGGGCAGATGACGGTCATCGGTGTAAATCACGCGATTGTCGGCATCATAAACATTCCGGGTGACGGAGCCATCGGCATAGGTGGTCTGGATGACATTGCCCAAGGCATCGTAGATGTAGGAATTGGTATTACCCATGCGGTCAATGCTTTGAGTCACACGGCCATCGGAGTCATAGAGGGTCATTCGTGAGCGGCCATCCGGATCGGTCACACGGGTAACGCGGTTGGCGGCATCCAGTTCCGTGATGGTGGCGAGGGTTTGGGTCTGGTTGGTGTTGTTGGGATTGACCCAGTTAAAGCTCGTGTTGGTGGTGTTGCCGTTTGCGTCGTGGCCGAAATCCATGCGAATGCCGCCAACTTCCTGCACGAATTGCAGGTTGCCCGAACTGTCGGAGCCGGCGGTTGCTCGAAGCTGATTCAAGGCATTTGTGGCAGCGGTTGGACGGCCGTAAATATCGTGACTGAAGGTCGTGCTGTGATTCAAGGCATCCGTCACCTTGGTCCGGTGACCGGCTGAATCGTAGTCGAAGCTTGTCGTATTTCCGGCCGCATTGGTTTTTGAAAGCAACCGACCGGCATTATCCAAACCAGAGCGCGTCACTTCGCCCATGGCGTTTGTAATCGCGTTGCGATAGCCATTGGCGTCATAGCCATATGAAGTGGTATGACCCAGCGGATCTGTTGTCGAGGTGACATTGTTATTATCGTCGTAGGTGTTCTGGGTTGTGTGGCCAAGGGCATCAACCTCGGTGGTCACGTTGCCGCGCGTGTCGTAGCCGTAGATGGTCTGGTTGCCCATGCGGTCGAATATCGTTTCGGTGCGATTGGCGAGGTCATGGACGAATTGATTCGTGTGTCCGTTGGCGTCAATGATGCCGATAAGTTTGCCGGTGTCGTCAAACAACTGGCGGGCGACCTGTGTTCCGTCGGCGTTGATGATGCCGGTGATGTAGTGGGGGAAACTGGCGTTGGTGTAGGTGAATGAATTGGTCACGTAGGTGCCATTGCCACTGCTATTTACCAACCTTTCCACGTACATCAGGTTTTGATTGGCGTCGTATTCATATTTAACCGCTGGCGGCCCGCCCAACGCCTGACTGTTGGGGTCGGTGATGGAAGTGATGAGGCCGTCACTGTTGCGTTGGAGGAGAATCTGGCTGGTTACCACGCCATTGGTGTTGCTGTGGACGATGGAGTTGGAATTGATGGTAATGGTGTCGCCGGAGCGTTGTTTGATTTGGTAGAGACTGGGTTTGTCGTAAGCCTGGATGTAGAAATCATTATTGTAACCGCTCAAGACGAAGTGTTCACCCAGATTTTTACTGGTGATGGCGTACTGCGTACCGTCCGGGGCGGTGAGGCAAAAGCCGGCGAAGTCGTAATCTTCATAGCCGGTGTCGGCCTCATTATTCCAATAACCGGTGAGGGCGTTGTACATGTTGATCTTGGCATTGCCGAACTGGTCTATGGTGGTGAGGGTGTAATTGACACCGGGCGGCGCTTTCCATAAGGCTTCGTAACAGAATTTCCCGTAAGAATCACCATTGCAACCCATCGGTCCCCTAAGATAGAACCAGAACGTGGCGCGGTGTCCATCAGGCAGGGTGAGGGTGACATCGCGGTCACCGCCGGTGCGCTTGCTGAAGGATTCACCATCCAGGTCAATTGTGTCTTGTCGTGTTTCATCCAAGGCCACGTCCATGTCGTTGAGTGCCCACGTCCAGCTATAGCCGAAGTCGCCCTTATCGGGATTGATTGAGTTGTAGGTGCGGATGACGGCGAGTGGCAGGCTACCGGCGGGGATGACGAGGTCCTGTTGGCTGAAGCTGAACTGGCCGAGCTTGAGGTTGGAGTTGAGGATGAATTGCACGTCGGTGTTGGTCATGATGTAACCGCCGACAACGGTGAGCCGAAGGTCATAGACGCCATTTACCAGCGTCGTCAGGTCGCAATTGGCCAACGGGGTATTGGTGGAAGTGACCGGATTGGAACCGCCCGCCACATTACGGAGGAGTGCGGTTCCATCGGCGGAATAAACGCCCAACTGCCAGACGACGTTGCTGCCCAGTGAATGGAAGGCTTCGCCATAAACAGCAAACAGTCCGTCACGAATGGTAACGCCGTTGGTCAGCATCCCTGAATCGTTTGAGCCGGCATAGCTGTCCAAGGCAGCCACGGGCGCCACGGCATTGGTTGGAACAGTGACAGAGATGTTAATTCCCGGCGAGGTGTTCATCTGACCGAAGGAGTCATAGGCGGTGGCGGTGAAAGCGTTGTTGTTGTCATTGTCATAGAGAGCCGTCCAATTCATGGTGTAAACGCCGTTCACGCCGTTTGTGACCGTGCCAATCAATGTCTGACCGAGGTAGAACTCCATCTTGGTGATGTATTGGGATGGAGTGACTGTTGCAGTAAGAGGATCGACAGCTCCGGCATTGGTGGTGTAAGCGGTGGCAGTGAGGGTTACAGACGGCATGGCGCTGGCATAAACATCCATGAGAACTTCGCCCCAAGCCGTGCCGCCCTTCCCGTCCGAAATTTCGTAATGGAACCCGTCGGCAGGATAACCCTGGCCACCCTGCGGCGGTGTGTAACTGATGGCTGTGCCGTTATTAATAATTGTGGCTGTGCCGTGGTTGCCCGGTGTTGTCACGGCAATGATTTTCAGCGGCGCGCCATCCGAATCGTAATCATTGGCCAATGGGTAAAGGATATTGTTGGCACTATTGACCAGAACGGTGAACCGATCGTCCACCGCGATTGGAGGGGCCGGTGGAGGATTGGTATTTGGGGACTGGATTTGAATGTTTACCAGCGGAGTGGAGTAACCGACACGGCTGACATTATCGGATGCAACCGCAAACAGAGAATAGTTGCCAGGATTGGCGCTGACCCAGTTTATCGTGTAGGGCGGGTTGGTTGCCACACCGATGAGGTATTGGCTCGGACCCAAGGCTGCGACAAATTGCACTTGAGCAATTGTATAGTTGGTGGCTGTGCTGGCGTTGGCAGTGACAACAATGTTTATTCCGAATGGATACACCGAGTTGTTTGTCGGGGCGGTGAGAGCGACCACGGGTGGCGAACCGGGGATATTTGCCGCGGCGGTCAAGTTCAATATAAACGGGCTTTCGGCACTATCGTTATTGGCGAACCCGAGCACACCCGTCTGAATTTCATTGGTTGAGGCATTGAATCGGACGGTGAAGGAGGCCGCGCTGCCAGCCAGAATCGAAGCTGTGGGCCAGTTGGTGACGGTGAAATCCCCAGCGACACTGACAGATCCCAACGTCAGCTGGGCAGTTCCTTCGTTGGTAATGGTGAAGGACGTTGATATCGGATTTGTGACCGTCGTTGCGCCGAAATTAACCGTTGCATAGTTGGACAGCGTTTGGCTGCCCAACAAGACCGCCATTCCCGGCGAACCAGCGCTCGGCGGCAGAATCTGAATGTTGACCGGCGGGGTGGAGTAACCGACACGGCCGACATTATCGGATGCAACCGCAAACAGAGAATAGTTGCCAGGATTGGCGTTGACCCAGTTTATCGTGTAGGGCGGGTTTGTTGCGACACCGATGAGGTATTGGTTCGAACCCATGGCTGCGACAAATTGGACGTTGGTAATTGAACAGCCGCCGAACGCGCTGGCGTTGACAGTGACGATAATGTTTGTTCCGAATGGATACACCGAGTTATTTGTCGGAGCTGTAAGAGTGACTGTGGGTGGCGAACTGGGGATATTTGCCACGGCGGACAAGTTTAATATAAACGGGCTTTCAGCACTGTTATTATTGCTGAATCCAAGTTGGCCGATCTGGAATTCATTGGTTGAAGCATTGAATCGGACAACAAAGGAAGCTGAACTGCCGGCCGGAACCGGAGCTGTGGGCCAGTTGGTTACGGCGAAATCTCCTGCGACACTGATGGAACCCAATGCCAACGGCGCAGACCCTTCGTTGGTAATGGTGAAGGACATTGATATCGGGTTTGTAACCGTGGTCGTGCCGAAATCAACCGTTGCATAGTTGGACACAACCTGATCATTCACAAGAACCGCCATTTGTGGCGTTCCGTTGGTAGCAGGAGGAATGCACTGGAAGGTCAGCGAATAGAACCCGGTCTGATACGGGAGGAAGGAGGAAGCTTCGATGATGTAATCGCCTGTGGCCGGCAGAGTGCAAGTGATTTGCGCGTTGGTTCCGTTGGTATTGCCACTACTATCCATCAGGCCATTGCAGTTGGTGTCCAGCGCAAGCAAATACGGGTTGAATTTTCCTGAATTCATCGTGATAACCACAGTTTCATTGGATAATCCGCTGAAACTGTAGTAGTCCGCATAGCCACTTTGGAAAGACGCGCCACTGGTATTGGTGAGGGTGCCGGATAGAATCTGATCGCATGAAATGGGGTGTGCCCAGTCCTGCTCCACAGCGGCCAAAACCAACTTTCCGTCGACGGTTGACGTGGCCGTGATCACATCGCGTCCGGTGTTGGTTCCTGTATAAGTAAAGGAAGCAAGTCCGGATCCGGGTGCCGTCACTGTGGCATTGGTTGGATTGGCTCCCGTCACCGTGAAGGTCACATTTCCAGTCGCTGGATTGCCGTTCGCATGCTCCAATGTGGCTGTGATTGTATCCGAGCCGGGCAACAACTGTGGGCAGAGTGTGGGAGGACTTAACACAATTCTGGGCCAGCCGACGCTGATGACAACAGGCGCTGAAGTTATGGAAGATACGCAACCTTCCCCATTTACGACTGCAGTCAAAGTATAATTTCCGGCAGGCGCACCACTCCAGGAATAAGAATAAGCAGTAGTGGTTCGACGAGGATAAGCAATATCGCCTGCGAGCCTGTACCCATTGGTATATAACTCAAGCACACAATACCCGTAATAGTTACTGTTAGTAAAGGAAGCGAATAAATTAACCGTAATGTCAGCCGGGGAATCCGGATAAATGGAACCGTCAGGAGGAGAGGTTATCATGATTTGCTGGAGGGGTTCCTGGGGCAAGGCACATTCAAATTGGATTGCATAGGAACCCGTCTGCGCTCCGCAGGCCGAAGTTGCCTCGATGACGTAAACCCCATCCGCCGGGAGACAGTAGATGATTTTCGAGTTTGTGCTGCCAAGAGTGTTGTCGAAAGAATCGTCGTCCTCCGCCAGCAATTGCAGTTGCTGATTTCGAATGATTAAATAGGTATCGAAATTCGTGGAAGTCATCGTTACAATCAGGAACTGGTTGCTCTGGCCGACGAATTGGTAGTAATCCGCATAACTGTTGGTGAGTTCGATGGAGTGGATGTTCGTTGAAATGAGATTTCCGTTCACGGTTTGACCACATTGGACGGGTTGTGGATTAAGCAGTCGCGGATCAAGCAGAACGGTAATGGTCACATCCGAGTACACTGCCGCTTGTGAATCATCGCCGGTTAATCTCAGGATATAAACCCCCGGTGCGCTAAATGTAGCCGTGGTCGCGGCGTGGGTTGCGTTTCCAAAGGTGACTGTTCCCGGGCCGCTGACTTTGCTCCAAGTTGACGTCAAGGCGCCGTTTGGCAAACCATCGTCCGTCACACCCCCGTTCAAGGTGACGGATAATGATTTGGTGATTTGATTTGTGCCCGCGTCAACCGAAGGCGGCTGGTTGCGCAACACCATAATTCCAACCTGTGCCGAGTTGGTCAACGCGGTATCGTCGGCGGTCAACTGGAATGAGTAGAATCCGGGTTCTGTCACCTGAACAACAGGGTTGATGATTTTAGGGGTAAAAATACCAACCACTGGCGGGCCACCCACCTGCGTCCAGAGAATGTTTGTTTGACCTACCGGCAGTCCATCATCCCAGACGCTACCATGAAGCGTGAAGAAAGGTTGCATCCATGTGTTGGTCGCAACATCTGTGTTGGCGCCTACTGATGCGGTTATCGTATCAACGCCCAGATTTGTTCCCGTGTAACAAAAACGGGCTTGCCCGTTTTCATCGGTGTAGGCGCTGCCGGTTAGTGAATTACTGCCTGCAATCTGAAAATCAACTCGCACTCCGGCGACGGGTTGGTTGCTTTGGCCGGTAACACCCGCAATCAGGCAATACGTAGTGGCCACTTCATTCGTTGCGGCTTTGGGACTCAACGAAACAGCGGTTACATCAGCAACAGCGCCCAGGGAAAAACCTCCCGGATATCCATAGCTATCATCGTCCCATGCGAGTCCGTACATGAATACGCCAAATGGCACAAAACTGTTGAGATGATGCGAACCGGGAACCAATGGAACCTGTGCATACGAGAAACCACTATCGCCAATGGCGGAAAAGTTTGTAGGATTAACAACTCCGCCGTCCAGGCATATTGAATTTGTCCCCACATTGGTAACCACGATATTAACGAAATTGGTCCAAACTGTAATTGTGCTATCATAGTTGGTTTCTGGTGGTACCAGCGGTGTTGAAACCGTGTATGTCGTAAGGAACTGTTCAAAAGGCGGAATCAACATCATAAATGGGTCGCCCGGTTCACCGTTCCACATCGATCCATTTGCAAACTGAACCAATAGAATCGGTTTGTCGGCTGTAATCTTGCACGGATCGGCAAGCTGGAACTTGTAAATTCCACCTTGATTCATCAGGCTGGTCATAAGGGTTCCGTTGGTCCAAACCGTGGTCTGATCTACAGCCGCAATGACTTCAAATGCATCACCAACATATGGACCATTGGTGCGCAGCGCGAGGGGAGCGGTGAAGAATTCCTGCCCCCAGGTAGTTGCAGGAGGTATCTGCTCTAGAAGGATATCGCCAGCTTTGAAATTATGATTAGGGACGTAGGCGAGTGCATTTCCGGCGAAAACAGAAATTGGTTTGTTGGCGGTAATGATAGTCCCGGCTAATTCACCCAATGCACTCCGCAATTGGTACGTTTGCCCCTTATCGAGGTTTGTCACGAAGGATTGTCCGGCAGGGTGCAATCCTGAATCATCGCTGGCTGTCGGCGTAATTGTAACAGTCGTGCCTTTCGCTGTCCCTACAATCAGAAATTCCGAATCCAAGCCGACACCAACATCCTGAGGATAATCAACATCGAACGACATCCAACCCGGAATAATATAATTGGTGCCCAATGAACCAACCGGAAGTCCACAATATGCATCACTGACAAACTTCTCATGACTCAACCCATAGACAGAGATTTCGTCTTGAGCCACCACATGAATTCCCTTGCCTTCCACCAGGTCTTCAGTATCGACTTCAGCCGAAGCGGGGATGTACATGCTTGTGGTTACTCCGGCTGACACGTTGCAATTCGTGAAGAAACCGATCCCGGGTATCATGACACAGACGAAAGTGTTGACCTCACTCGAAACAGACAGCGTCAGATAAATGGGGCCGAACACATTAGTGCTCCTGAGGCCACGATAATTTTGCGGGAATCCCAACCAGAATTCCTTGCCCCGGCTGCTCTTGATGTCCTCGGACGTGGTTGAATTCACGGCATCATTTGTGAAGGTGTACCGCGCAGCCAAAATGATCGTCTGATTTGTTCCGGCATTAACCGTGGGCGCAAGGTTGGCTGGTAAAACCGTAATGGTGACGTTGCTGCTGACCATGTATTGAGAATCACTAGCCGACAACTGAAGCACGTAAGTGCCCGCGGTTGAAAAGCTGGCTGATGTGACCGTTTGGTTTGAGTTGGCGAGTGTTACCGCCCCAGCGCCGCTGACTTTGCTCCATTGAACGGATAATTGACTTCCGACTGGCAATCCATCATCAGAAACCAGCCCGGTCAAGGTCGCTCCATTTGGCAACCGCACCGTCTGATTGGTACCCGCATATACCGACGGCGACCGGTTGGGTGGTTCGACTGTGATATTGACCGGGAAAGAGGTCCCGGTAGCACCAATATCGTCGTTAGCCTTGGCTCTCAGGGTGTATGTGCCATTGGTGACATTGCTCCAGGTAATAACGTAGGGGGAGCCAACATTGGTTGCTCCCACAGTGGTTGTTCCCTGATAAAAACTGACATTGGTGATTGTTGTGCTGTTTGTCGAAGCTGTCGCACTGATGGGAATGTTCGTCGAAGACAAAGGCAGCGACAGGGAGAAAAACTGGCCATTGGTCGGGCTGATGATGGTGATGGTGGGAAGGTTTCTCACATAATTCGTTACCGGACTGGACCAGGCGTTTGATCCCTGGCTGTCCACGGCCAGAGCTGTGAAAATGTTTGTGCCGCCCACCACCGGAATCCAGTTGCGTTCATAGAAACCATTGGTTAAAGCAACGGCGTAACCCAAACTGTTTGTGTTATTGACGAAGAATTCCACGTTGCTGATCGTTACACCGGGGGTTGCATTGGTGGCCGTGGCACTGATGACGACATTTGACCGGGCCAGCAGCGTTTGATTTATGGGCGAAACAATCTGGACCGTGGAGGCCAAGTTGAGGACGGCTATAACAACCGGGGCCGAAGTTTTACTTAGGCCGTCATTGTCAGTCGCCACGGCGACAAGCGTATTCGTTCCATGTGGCGCGTTGGTCCAAATCAGGGTATAGTTCGTGCCATTTGCGCCGGCCGTTCCCAGCAGATTGGTTCCATTGAAGAATTGCACATTGGCAACCGTGCCATCCAGATCGTAAGCGGTCGCCTGATTCGTAATCGGCGCACCGAAACCAAACACCGCATTATTGGTTGGTGAAGTGATATAAACAAAAGGCCGGCGTTTGATGGTAATCGCACAGGTGCTGCTGTTGGTGGAAAAACCGTCGTCAACCTGCAAGCTTAATGTGTATGCCCCGTTCGTGCTGAACGTGGCTGTTGTGCCGGCCGCATGCGCATTCCCAAAAGTCACCGGGCTGTTACTGCCGACCACACTCCAGAGAATGTTCGTTACTCCATAGGGCAAGCCGTCGTCAGAGACACTGCCTTGCAGGTTTACGCCGACATTCGTGCCGCCCTCAACCCAAACCAAGGTCTGGTTTGTGCCTGCATTGACCATTGGTGGGTTGTTTATGATGACATACACAACTGCGGATGTGGTGCTCAATCCGCCGTCGTCTGTGGCCACGGCAACAAGCGTATTCGTTCCGTGCAGGGCGTTTGTCCATGAGAGATTGTAGGTGCTATTCGTGCTCATGACCGTTCCCAGGAAATTGGTCGCGTTGGAATTTGTCCCGCTGAAAAACTGCACGTTGGTGACATTGCCTTCCAAGTCGTAAGCCGTTGCAGTGATCGTGATTGGCGTGCCGGAATTAAATGACGCATTGTTGGTCGGGGAAATAATCTGAACGAGTGGCGGTTGATTGCCGGGCGGTCGGCAAAGGGAGCAGCCAATGGAATGATAAACAGGCACCAAGGCGGTGGTGTTGCTGGCGTAAATAAAATCGTCTGGAGACGAGGCCAGTCTGGTCAATAAATTTGGGTCAAAATCTCCGTTGGTCCCGAGGCCGATAGTGATAAGCCGGGTCCCAGCCTGCTTCGCATAGTCGGCCTTCAAAATAACATAGTTGGTGGCATTTGTGCCCGTAGGATAATTGGGCTGGCCGTCGGTCAGCAGGATCATAACTGCCAGTGTATTGGTACCCACGCCGTTTGTCGGGAAATCGCTTTGGGCAGTTGCAATGCCGTCTCCGATGTCAGTGTTGCCTCCTGCACTGAGATTATTGATTTTGTTGGTCACAGAGATCGGATTGTTAGTCAGCCTTGAATTGTTGACCGCAACATTCGTAAACGTGACCAATCCCACTTGATCGTTGGTAAATTGCATATCCTCCGTAATAAAGGAAATGGCTGCAGTCTTGGCGGCGGCCAGCTTGTTCGTTCCAACACCTCCAATTTGGTCTGCCATCGAACCCGAGCAATCAAGCACCAGCATCACGTCCAGCGACCGGGGACAGTCTAAACTGATGTTTTTTGTGGCCGGATAATTGGTGTTTCCCTGGCAGCTGCTTAAAACGAATTGCACGGTGCGATTGGCAAGCGAATCATTGGTGGATGGGTAATAATGGTAGGTGATGTTTCGCGCCAGTGCCTGCACCATCGCGGCGGTTACTGTGGGGGTGGAAAGGAAGTTGACCACCAGGGCATTGGAGCCTCTGCCGCCGTTGAAGGTGGCAATGTTCGTTCTCCAATACGTCACGAAGTTATTGGTGATGCCGATCTGGTTTGTGCTTGTGCCCTGGTTGTTGATCGCCAAGACATCCTCGGGTTGCACATTCGTAATCAGCGACACTGTCAGGGTGCGGTTATTGAAATTGGGGCAGCCTGTGGAATTCGATACAGTGGCCAACCCGTCGATGATTTTCGGCGGCGCCCCAACCAGGTAATTCAAATTCCCCGTCGAAAGACTGATTGGGGGATCCGTTACCGTCAAAACGGCATTAGAACTGGTCACGCTGTCGGCAGCATTGGTGACAACGACATAATAGGTGCCAGCATTGTTGGTTTGGACGCTATTAAGTGTCAGGGTCGCGTTGGTCGCAGTGCCCAGCACAGTCGTTCCGTTGAAATACCACTGATAACTCAATGGAGCTGTCCCCGCAGCCGTCACGGTAAAGGTTGCATTGTCGCCTTGTGTAACCGTCTGATTGGTGGGCTGGGACGTGATCGAAGGCGGCACAAGAACCGTCAGTACCGCGTTGGAACTGGTCACGCTGCCCACCACATTGGTTACAACAACGGAGTAGTAGTTGCCGGTGTTCGTCAATTGAACGTTGGTCAGGGTTAATGTGGCGTTCGTTGCCCCGGCGAGAAAGTTTGTCCTATTGAGAAGCCACCGGTAACTCAATGGGGCCGTCCCCGTCGCTGTCACGGTGAACACCGCATTGCTGCCCTGTCTGACTGTTTGATTGGCGGGTTGAAGCGAGATCGAAGGTGGAATGTCAACCACGACAGGGACAACGCCGGAGGTTGATACCAGCCCCTGGTCATCGCTGGCGCGAGCCGTCAACGCATAGGTGCCCGAGGTCACATTGGTCCACGCAAGGTTGTAGGGGGCACCGGTCGCCACACCCAGAATATTCGTTCCCTGAAAAAATTGCACCTGGGTCACCGTGCCGTCGCTGTCTGAGGCGCTGGCATTGATCGTGATATGCGCAGGTGCGGCAAAGAGTGCATTGTTGACCGGATTGGTAATGCTGATGCTCAAGGGGCTGTTGGTGGTCACAATGACCAAGGACGGTTTGTTGGTTGAGTTCTCCTTGGAATTGAGGCTGATGAGCAGGCTGTAGTTTGTCGGGTCATGCAACGCCAGACTGACACTATTCGAACCGGCATTCTTTTGGGATTTAACATAACCGGTGACATCGAACAGATACCAGTTGGTGCCCGTGACGCTGTTGGTGTTCAACGCCATCCCCCACGCCGGTTTGTTGTTCCAGGTGATGCTCGTTTCCAGCCAGCTCGTATTGGTCACCGAATAGACCGTGTTGCTAGCCGAGCCCGGCCCACCCAGCTTGGCGAAGACGCTTAATTTGGCACTGCTGATATTGTTGCTGACGTTGCTGAGATCGAATTTGAAATAGATGTCCCGATTGTTGCCGCTGCTGTTGGTGGTGAGGCATTCCATCACAATGTTGGTGCCAAAATTGACATTGGCGGAACTGCCATCCCGGACGTGGGCGTCGGCAATCGGCAGCAGGTTGGTGCTGATACTGACATTCACCACGCTGGAGGTGCCGGTCAGTCCCGTGTTGTCGGTGGCAATGGCCGTCAGCGCATGTATTCCCACCGGGGCATTGCTCCAGATCACGCTGTAGGGACTGTTCGTCTTGATTCCCAACAGTTTGGTTCCAACCAGAAATTGCACCTGGGTTACGGTGCCGTTGCTGTCGGAGGCGATGGCATTGATGGTAATATTGGTTGGAGCCGCAAAAGTGGTGTTGTTGACAGGATTAGTGATGGAAACCGTTGGTGGCATCAAAACGGTCAGTATGGCATTGGAACTGGTCACACTGCCCGCAACATTGGTGATTATCACCAAGTAATTCCCCACGTTCGTCGTCTGGACATTCGTGAGGGGTAGTGAAGTGTTCGTTGCTCCAACCAAGTTTGTCCCGTTGAACTTCCACTGGTATCTCAAGGGTGCCGTGCCCGTGGCGGTCACGCTGAAGATCGCGTTGCTTCCTTGAAACACCGTTTGATTGGTCGGTTGCACCGTAATCGCAGGCAGCGCCATCCACGGAGTTTCACCATTATCAACCAATCCATTTCCATTGGCATCTTCGATGTAATCAGGAGTCCCATTCGTGTTTGAGTCGAGCGGGTTGCCGTAGGAATCGGTGGCAACGTAGTGATAGCCGATGTCCACAATGCTATTGCCCTCAACAGTCTGATTGGTCTGGGTGGTGAAGTGGTAGAGGCCAAGCAGGTTGGCGTTGGTGCTGCCGGCATCAATCAGCGGTGAATTGGGTGGCAGATAATAATTGCCGAGCCAGCCCGTCTGCCAGTTGAAGTTCGTGATTTCTTCGAGGTCATTGGCGCCAGGCGGTTCCAGCGTTGTCTGGCCGCCAATGTAAGCGTTGTAATTGGCGGCGGGAATGACGTAAGGGTAAGGGTTGAAAATGCTCGTGAAGTCAAAGGCGCAGTTGGTGATAACCGCGGTCGGACTATTACCCGGAAGCAAAGACAATGATCCTCCATGCATGGTGCAGTTACCCATGGTGAAAATATTCATGGCGGGAATCGGCGAATAAAAGAAGTTTTCCCACTCCACCCGATCAAAGAGGCAATTGTCGAACGTTTGCCAGCCCAAATATAAAAATAACCTCCCATGCCAGACTTCACAATTAGTCATCCAAACGGAGACGGAACTCCAATAAGTAGAATTCGGTGGAAAGGAGGTGAAGTACAAGTCGGCGGCCAACGCCGAAAACCGGGTAAACTGGCCTTGGACAAATTGGTTTGGAGTGTTGTTAAGGATCGAAAAAATCCCGCCGCCGTTGCTTCCCGGAGTTCCACTGCCTTCCTGTACAGTATATCCCTCAACCCAGTAATCCGGCGCAGTAACAGTGCCGTTGAAGGCAATGGTCACATTAGTCGTCATCATCAGGCCGCCCGATGTGGCCGACGTCGTAAGCCAGCCCGCCGCCGTTCCGGCTCCGAATGTCAAATTGGCATTCACCACCGTATTGCTGAAAATGTAATCCAAGGGATCATAATGGTAGCCCAAATCCGGCGTGTCCGTGTCCCGCTGAACCTGCGGATTGAGGGTGGTGGGCACAGAAATCACATTGGTATAGACAAGGGGCGGACAGGTGGTTTTCTGCCGCAATTGCAACAGCAATTTCGAATCAATGTTCGTCGTGCCTTTGTTGGTAAAGTTGCATCCGTTGGCCAAATAGTAATTTCCGAGGCCAGCCGACTGAAACGGATAAAAGGTGTTGGTGACTGTGCCGGTTCCAAACACCGGGGAATTATAAATACCGTTGAAACCGCCGCTTACCCAAGACGCGGATTGGAGGTTGGTCACATTGGCCAAAATACAGTTGGTCAGTGTGGCGCCGCCGCCGTCGCCGCCGCCATAGGCTATTACGAGGTAATTTGCGTTGTTAAATGTTGTGTTTTGCGCAAAAACACCTCCATAAATAATCTGAAAATTGGTTTGCACATTGGCGAACAGGGCGTTGTAGAGATTCACCGTGCTCTCATAGAGTTGGATTCCTACCTGGCAATTGATGAACTGGGCGTTATAAAAGACCGAATTGCCGGAAATGTCTTCCAACCCTATTGCCGTTTTGGCATAGGCGATGCGAAAATTGTTCAATGCAGGGGAATAGGTGGCAGGACCGCTGAAATAGAGCGCAGTGCTGGCGTAATAATTAGTTGACGGGTTTCCGGTGGAACCGGAAATGACATCCCCCACTGAATTGTCATCCATGGCTGTAAAAACCACCGGCCGATACACGCTGGCCTGCCAGTTCAGATTCGGGGAGTTTAGTGCTATCGAGGCATTGTTGGTGTATTTTATCACCGCTCCGCCTTCAAAGGTGTTCGTCCCTGACAAACTCACCGCTCCGCTGATGTAATAAGTCGCGTCCCCATAAAACACGTTGTTAGACGTGCTGCCGTTGCAGGTCGTATAATCCAGCACCAAACCCTGGGATGGCAGTGATGCCTGGGCCACCCACAGCGTCTTGGTTCCACTCCCGGCCAATCGCTGGGGCGGCAGAACCAGATTTTTCGAGACAACCTGCCGCATCATGCGTGCACTGGTTTGGGTAATGGGTTGAGGCAGTGTGTCGAGTCCCTCAGCAATGGATACAACGGGAACTTCCTCAACCAGAAATTGTCTCCCCTCCAACTGCAACCATTGTTTGTTCACCTCCACCTGCGCTGAATTGGTCCCCAACAGAAACGCCTTGCCCTGTCCCATTTGCATCGCCCCAAAGCTTAAACCGTGATCCTCCAGATTGCCCGCTCGACTCGACACTCTTCGGGACAACACTTTGGGCTGGGGCGGATTGAAAAACTCGGTCAACACCTGCAATCGCGTGGTTTCAGGATTCAATCCAAAGGATGCCGGGTCGGGAGGTTGTTCCCTCAAGATGATGTCCTGCTCGAATCCAGCCTTCGTGTAGGTGTATCGAAGGTCTGCCTTGAAATCCGTGAAGGCGTCCGGGTAAACGACTTGATTGGAGTTCACCAGCCAGCCTGTGCTGTCTTTCAGTTCCGCTATCAGCACACTGTTGGTGCCGTCGAAATAGCTCAATCCCACCGGCCGGCTGCGCAGTGTTTTGCCGTCCGCTGTCACCAGGCGGATTTCACCCTGGTAGATGTCCCCGGGAAAATAGGATTGATGGCGGCCTTGTGTTGCCGCGGCTGTGCCATCGGGCAATATGTTTATCTCTTCCTTTGATTCCACCCATCGACCGTTCTTCAGGTAATTCATCCCGGTGGCCAGTTCCACA
>Ga0182027_10005352_pt1 | contig 19534 bp, 17 predicted proteins | sample 712E1DmetaG_FD_121300 | JGI IMG/M metagenome (GOLD analysis project Ga0182027, IMG submission 121300) | Permafrost microbial communities from Stordalen Mire, Sweden - 712E1D metaG (Illumina Assembly) | ecosystem: Environmental > Terrestrial > Soil > Wetlands > Permafrost | place: Sweden...
AAAATATCTGTTAAATAAATAAATAGTCCAAAAGGATGAAAAAAGAACTACATCTTGTATTAATATTAAGACATGAATATCAATTATTTTATTAGATAATAAAAATTCTTAAATAATTATAAAGGTAAGTGTGTTGGAATTTTTAATGACTTATTCGTCATTCCAATAAGAACTTCGAATACATTTCAATGAATGACATTAATTTGAAGTTTAGTATGCGGCAAAGGAAACAATAGTTCAGAACAAAATGTAAAATACTTTTACTAAAATAGACCAGTGGTGACTATTATGAAAAATTTATTAACCCTAATTTATATTTGTCTTCTGTTTGTTTCCTGCAGAGATAGAGAGTATTCAGTACTTGATTTTCCTATAGAAGGTGCTAAATCAAGACCAATTGGAATACCTATTGGTTCTTATGATGCTTCATTTGGTTATCATCTTGTGGAATCTTACATAAAAGCAATTGACAATAGCGTAAAATTAATTTCAGTACACAGTCAAGATGTAAATATTGACGGTAAATCAAAAAATTGGACATATGAATTTATTTCTACAGATAAAATGATTTTATATTATTTTACAATGACAATCAATAAAATCAGACTTGACAGCACTAGTGCGATTAAAGTCGGCAATTCAGTAATAACAAATACCTGGGTTAGTAGTGAATTTGCATTAGATGTAGCGGAAAAAAACGGAGGGAAAGTATTTAGAAACGAATATCCCGGTTGTCGGATTTCAGCAACGCTTTCTGAAGCGGTAATACCAAATTCATACCCTTCTTGGTACATAACATATAGCAGTCCGATCGAAAATTTATATATAATTATAAATGCCTTAAGTGGTGAGTTTGTTTCAGGCCGAACCAACACGACAGGAACTGTTTCAAGTATCAGTAAAGTTATAGGCAATTTTCAATATACATTTTCAATTCCCAAAACCGTCTTTGGGATCCATGATACCTTAAAAGCCTCAATGTATGCAATAAATATTGGCACAGTACCTGAATCTTTGGCTGTTAATTATGGAAATATAAAGTGGACCTTAAAAAATATGGACGGAATAACAATAATGCACGGTCCGAAAGTTATTTCCGATTATTTAATATTGAAAGTTCTATTCCCAAATCAGACCGCCTTAGTTGGTCTAATATCTACTCCATTAGCGGATTCTTTGGGAAATCCGGTGCAGGTAGGCTCATATAAATTGAGTTCGGGTACTCTCTCATTGATTCTAAATATTCAGTAATTTGTTCTACTATCTATATCCAGAACCTAACCAACACATTAAAATACTGTTGAATTTTTTAATCTCAATGCTGGCTAAAAACAAATAATCAATGACCATTAATTTAGTTCCAATTATATTGGATGCAGACCAGCTTGAAATTTAAATTTGTTTTTTAATCGCAATCTACATGAAAATTCAAATTTCCTATTTAAATCTCCCGCAAGAATAAATTTGAATAATTGGAATCTTCTTTTTATGTTGCAATTAGAATAAAAGGATCCTTTTATAATTATTAATCCCAAACGAGATGTTAAAAAAATAAAATAGATTTTTCCTTTTACTGATGACAAAATATTCAATATTAAAAATTATCTGGTGTTTTAACTAAATAACTTTTTCACATACTTGTAAGGAGGCAATATGAAAAGATTAATACTTTTACTTATGCTGTTGTCTATATTAACATCATGTAAAAAAGATGATAGTAATCCGGTTACAGCTGATAGCGGATTAATAGGGACATGGGTGTTAACAAGTGTTAGCGGGTCAACCTCCCAGGGTCCGGTAACAATTACTCCAGCCCAGGCTAATATGTCGATGACTATAGTATTTAATAGTAATAAAACTTGTGAATTAACTGTAGTCACTAATGGTCAACCAACAAACGAAACCGATACATGGAGCACGTCTAATGGTAAAGTTACATTTAATTCAAATGGAACTTCATATGTGTTACCCTACACTTTAACCGGTAGTAAGGCTGATATTGATTTCAGCAGCTTAATTACTAGTATAAATTCTACCGGAGGTGTTACAGTAACATCATTGATATTTGAATTTACAAAGCAATAGTTGTAACTCCAATACTTCTTTATATAAAGAAAAATGAAATGTCCGAATAGCGTTTCCTGGACGAAATTATTATTTTGCCAGTTAATGGTAATTGGAACTCCCCAGGAATAGGTTAATTATACTAAACACAAAACATTTCAAGACCAAACACGGAGCTGAAAGTGAAGATATTATTAACGGGCGGAACAGGTTTTATCGGTTCGCACATTGCAGTTGAATTGATTAAATGTGGTCATCAAGTTACAATACTGGCACGCAACCGAAATAAAATTCCTGAATTAAATAAAATTGATCAAATTGAAATTGTAGAAGGAGAGATTGATAATCAAGAATTGCTGAAAAGTTTAGCATATGGAAAAGATGGAGCTATACATGTAGCTCTTATATTAAAAGATAGTTGTGCAAGAGAAATGCTTCTGGCTGATACATTGATCACAGTTACTCTCGCAGATATATGCGCTGCAGCAGGCGTTAAACATTTTATTTATACCTCTTCAGCGGCAACAAATGATTTTGTTTATAAGACTGAAACTGCCAGAATCGGAGGAGCATCAAAATACAATGTTTATGAGAATACGAAACAAAATCCAGCTTCATATTACGGAGCAAGTAAAGCGGCTACGGAAAACTATTTAAATGCAGTTTCTTTTCAGACCCCGATGAAAATTAATATCGTTAGACCTGGTTTTACATTCGGCAATCCGGTTGTAAAAGGAGCTCCTATCTATTCAGATAAACGATTTGGTGATATGTTTAAAAATATCAAAGCAGGAAAGGATGTAATTGTAACAAAGAACGACGGGACACAATTTATATGGGCCGGACATCTTGCGGAGATTTATTCCAGTATACTAAAACAGGGTGTTAACAGAATAATGTATTTCGGGTTGTCGAAAGATTATATCTCTTGGGAAACAATAGCTGCCGAAGCTATTAAAATGTGCAATTCTAGCAGTAAATTGATTGTCGAAGATAAGGGATGGGGAGAACCAATCATGTTCGATGTTGCAGCTATCAAACGAGATTTAAATCTTGAATTTGATCCGTGGACTAAATTGATAGAACATCTTGAATATTATAAAAATCTGTAGTTTGAGAAATAATGTTTAATAGGCTGATTGCTGGCTATTTATCCAAAAGAAAATAAATATTTATCAATCCGATCCTTAGACTTTAATGGGATATCCAACACACTACTGAAGAACAAAGTTGGATGAACTGGAAAGTAAATCGAAATCTCGATTATATCACAAATGTGTTGTTTACGAGGGTTCTGTTTTTTAAAGTAGTCTTTGTCAAAGTATCTAAGTTGACTTTTCAACCATCAATTCTTCTTCTATTCAATCATTTAATACCTTTAACTTTTTAGAAAATAAATCGATACTATGTCAGAGTTAATCTCAATCAATTAGGAGGATTTGAAAATGCAAATTTCATCAGTTACACAGACAAATAGCTATCCAGCTGACGGCACCCAGTCCGTAACACAGCTTCAGAAGTTGGTTGTAAATCTTCAGAAACAAGTTAATGACGAAGCTCAGAGCAAAACCGATACTGCAGATCAAAAGCAAAAAAAAATTCTTATGCTCCAACAGCAAATTCAACTGTATCAGACAGAAATTCAAAAGCTTTCTAACAATAATGTTCAAAGTAAATGATTATTTTAATTTTTGTATGAGTTTCTTTAATTGATATTAAATGTTATTGATATAGTAACAATCGTTTAATTTGAAATTGAAATACAGTTAGTTATACCTCACTGCAAGTGATTAATACACTTACAGCGAGGTGTTTAAAATTTAAAATGGTAAGAAAATCGATATTGTAATAATGTTTTTCAACAAAAAGTAAAATAGCTATACTAATCTAATTTGAATGCTTAGGAAGTTCTCTATGATTCAGCTGAAATCATGTCTAACTATTATTCTATCTTGAAAATTTCCCTATGACCTCCAATTACATTTTCCATATAATCTTTCATAATCTCGGCAACCGCTGGTTGTGATGTAGATCCCCTAAGGTTTTTTTCAAAAATATCAAGCGATTCTACCTCAGATTGAAGAACCACAGTCCAATAATCACCAACAATATCAGTCATAATTTTTATATTTGAAAACCCGTCGGGTTCTAAAAATGGGACTGCTTCTTTCATTATTTTTACAAGAACTTTTGCTTTCCCGGGTTTTGCTTGAAATACATTTCGAATTAGAAACATATATTTATTCTTTCAGTTAAGAATTAAATAGTTAATTATTATTTCCTGATACATACCCTCGATTATCCGAATTTGCTAATGGTTGATTTTATTTCTGACATAGCTTTAGCCAGATCTTCTGGAATCATTACAGGTGTAAATTTCACCTCAGCATTTAACCAGTTCCAAAACTTTTCAGCAATACTTGCAATCATAGAAGAATCATTAAAACTGACTATTACATACCCCCCACGCTTTCCGTCTACCGGACAGAGATAAACTGCTTCAGCTCCAATTTCTTTTAATAATGTACTAAACTTTGCACCAAACTCAGGATCTGCAAGTTTTATATTGCCTGTTTCAGTTGGGAAACTGAAAGTAATAAGAAATCTCATAACAATTCCTTTCTTTGAATTTATTGATGATTCATCAACACAACCCGTCATTAAATAGTTCATAATAATTAAGAGTGATTAGATAGAAACCTAGTTATTCGCCTATATATAAAAGAAAATTAATAATTCAGTTGTATAGTATTTTATTTGTAAAGCGGAGGAATATATTATTTTATTAAAACTCGAAATAGCGTTTTTATGTTAATATCACTATTTTGAATGCAGTTGAGATTTTGAATAGACATATTTGATTACAAATAAAATAAAACCCGGGAGACAATCATGAAATATTTACAACGTATCATCACTGTGATTCTGTTTTTCCTTTTGCCTACATTAATACATTCACAAAAGTCATTCAAATTGCAAGGTACATGGGAATTAGTATCTCAAACTGAAAACGGTATGGATCATCCGATTGAGGGGAGACATATTAAACTTTTAACAAAATCTCATTATTCATGGGCCCGTCAGGATAAAAAACACCTTGTAGATCTTCTGTCAAAAGGAACTCAACATGATTCTATCACTGCCTATCACGATGCTTATGCAACCGGCACCTATAAAGTTGTAGGGGATAAATACATTGAAACAACTGAATTCTTCTATGCTCCCCAATATATAGGTAAATCAGTTGAATTCAAGTTCAAACTCGATGGGGATACCTGGACTATTTCCGGGCATTTTTCACATTATAACCGTGATAAGAAAATCGATGAAGTTAAATTAGATCAGGTCTGGAAACGAATCGACTGAAATCAATTTTGCAGGATAGGTTTTCATCCTTGAGATTAACAACAAATTTTCTCACTTCATCAAATTCAAATTGTTAGTCACTATAAACTATTGTCTGTATTTAAATCTTCATATGCAATTAAGCATAATTGATATTCCCTAATTAAACGGAAATTTAATAATTATAATAAATCTGTTTTTAGATTAAAATTGTTATTTTAAATACGGATAAGGAATTTAACAAGGGACAAAACAGTAAGTTTTTTTATGTATCAAAATAAAGGAAAAATCTATGAATAAATTACATAAGCTGCAATTTAAAAAAGTATATCTGTTTTTCTTCTCATTACTTTTTTGCGTAATCGCTTTTGGACAAAGCAGGAAAGAATTCGATATAACTTCTTATGGCGCGGTTGGTGATGGAAAAACACTTAATACCTCTTCAATTCAAAAGGCGATTGATGCTTGCGCAGCTATTGGAGGCGGAAAAGTTTTCTTTCCTGCCGGTGAATATATTTCAGGTGTAATTCAATTACGCAACAACGTAACTCTGTATCTTGATAACGGAGCTATGCTAAAAGGTTCTTCCGATCTAAAGGATTATATGATCGATAGCATTCGAGTTGGATTAATTTTCACAAAAAATTGTGAAAATGTAATGATTAAAGGTGAGGGAATAATTGACGGCAACGGTGATGCCTTCCAATTTATGGACAAAAGAAAAACATTTCAGCCGGAATCGTATAAACTGATGACCAGACAGGGTAAGGATTACGCTAATGAAGCTAATACAGTTTCAGACGGACCGGTAGAACCGCACGAAATACGCCCGAATCAAATGATAATTTTTACCAACTGCAAGAATGTCAGAATTGAAGGCGTTACGATTAAAAATGCGCCGTTCTGGACACTTCATCTTGCTGATTGTAATGGTGTTGTAGTTACAAATACTAGAATTATAAACGATGTTCTTGTTGCCAATAGTGACGGAATCGACTGCACATGCTCAAGTAATGTTTTAATATCTGACTGCGAAATTGTTGGCGGTGACGATGCAATCGTACTTAACAGTTATAGTGTTCATATGGGCTTGCCGGGTTTCCAAAATTTAAAACGCCCCTCTGAAAATATCGTAGTGAGTAATTGCGTCTTAATGTCGCGCTCAAGCGGAATCCGAATTGGTGGAATTGATCATAATTATATGAAAAATTATTCGTTCAACAATATCATAATATATAATTCTAATAGAGGAATTCTTCTTCATACAAGTATTGAAGGCGGAATTGAAAATTGCTCTTTCTCTGATATTACAATTGAAACCCGTTTGCATACGGGAGATTGGTGGGGCAAAGCAGAGCCCATTCATATTCAAGCGATGGAAACTCAGAAAGGAAGAAAAGTAGGACACATTAAAGATATCAGGTTCAGAAATATTAAAGCAATTGGTGAAAGCGGAATTGTTATATATGGTAATGAACCCGGCAGTATTTCAAACATTTCTTTTGACGGATTGGAATTGCTGCTAAAAAATGGAACACTTCAAAAAACATACGGCGGTAATTTTGATCTGCGTCCGACCGTATTTACAGAACTTAATTTATTCAGTCATGATATACCAGCTATATTTATGAAAAATATTGCCGGAGTGAGCATTATTAATTCAAAAATATCTTATGAAGATAAGATGGAAGATTTTTTCAAGTATGGAATTTGGGCAGAAGGATTTCAGGATATAAATATAAACGGAATTACTGCAACGCCTCCTCCTTCAACAAAAGAAACTTTGATCCATCTTGAGAACGGGAAAGATTTTTCTATTATGAATAGTTTTATAAAAGCGCCGGAGAAATCATTCCTCGAGAAGAAAAATGTAAGCGGTGAAGTCATATTGAAAAACAATATTTTTAATAATTAGATATTATTGTTCATTTTCAATCGATAAATTGAGGAACAAATAAGATGGAATTGAAACTGAAATTTTATTCATTGAAAACAATAGGTATGGTATTTATGTTATTAATAAGTTTAATTAATTCTTCCGGAAAACTTGATGCTCAAAGCAGTTATGTTTATAAACCTTTTGAGCCGAAGATTAGTTTTGAAGATGCTGATAAAAAAGCAGATCAGTTGTTATCCAAACTTTCAGTCGATGAAAAAATACAATTGCTTGGCGGACATAGATTTTTCTATATCAAAGGTTTTGATAAATTCGGTATTCCAGAATTGTATCTTTCGGATGCTACCCAGGGTGTGCACATCCGTAAAGATCTGAATGACCAGCTGCAAAAATCAACTGCGTTTCCTTGTCCCAGCGCTTTGGCCGCAACATGGAATATTGAACTTGCAAATGAATTCGCTAAATCAATCGGCGAAGAATGCCGAGCTGGCGGTATAGCTGTACTTCTTGGACCCGGGATGAATATTTACCGAGTCTCTCAAAACGGACGAAACTTTGAATACTTCGGTGAAGATCCGTTTCTTGCAGCAAGAATGATAGAGAACTATGTATCAGGTTTGCAAAGCACAGGAACTATTGCAACACTTAAACATTTTCTCTGCAACAATACCGAATACTATAGACGTAAATCCAATTCAATTGTCGATGAACGTGCTATACATGAAATATATACTCCGGCTTTTAAGGCTGGTATTGATGCCGGGGCGATGGGTGTGATGACTTCTTATAATCAAGTCAATGGAGAATGGTCTCCGCAAAGCAAATATGTCGTTACAGATCTTCTTATAAATGATCTCGGGTTTAAATGGCTTGTAATGTCCGACTGGTGGTCAACCTGGGATCCGGTTAAAACAATGCATTCCGGTCTCGATCTTGAAATGCCCGGCGAAACCGGCGACAGAATGGAAGTATTGAAAAAAATGGGAGACATTTTTGTTAAAGATGCTGCACCGAAACTTTTGAAAGACGGGAAAATTTCAGAATCAGATATTAATAGGATGGCAAAAGATATTCTCCGCACTGAAATCGCTATGGGATTACTTGATCGCCTGGTTAAAGACGAATCATATTTATCTAAATTCCCCGACCATGAAAATATAGCTCTTCAAACTGCGCGCGAATCGGTAGTTCTTTTAAGAAATGAAAAAAATCTTTTACCGGTTATACCAGGCAGTAATAATAAAATTCTTCTTACCGGTGAATATGTGGAAAAGATTCCTAGGGGTGGGGGATCGGCGGATGTTGAAGGATATAACCATGTAACAATGCTGGACGCACTAAAAAAAGTTTATGGAGAAAATCTTCAATATGTTAAAGAACCTACCGATGAACAAATCAAATCCGCAAATGTTGTTCTTCTTAGTATCGGCACTCACGATAGCGAAGGCTTGGATAAACATTTTGAATTGCCTGTGACTATGGAAAACAATATTCTGAATATTGCCGGCAAAAATCCTAACGTTGTTGTTATCGTAAATACAGGGGGAGGGATTAAGATGAGTGCTTGGAATGAAAATGTCGGTGCGATTTTATATGCATGGTACCCCGGTCAAAACGGAAATACCGCATTGGCTGAAATTATTTCAGGCAAAGTTAATCCATCCGGCAAACTGCCTATTACTATTGAGAAAAAATTCGAGGACTCGCCGGGTTATCCATACATACCTGAAGGTGAAAAGCTTTATAATAGCTGGATCGATGATATGAGTCCTGATATCCCGATCAGAAATGTTGTTTATAAAGAAGGAATATTTGTTGGTTACAGATGGTACGAGTCAAAAAAGATTAAGCCGCTTTATCCGTTCGGATATGGATTATCTTATACGAAGTTTGAATATAAAAATCTGAAGCTTTCAAAAAAGAAAATAAGTAAAGGTGATGTTCTTACAGCGACTTTTGAAGTTAGGAATGTCGGAAAAGTTGACGGTGCGGAAACCGCCGAACTTTACGTTCATGATGTAAAGTCATCTGTACCGCGTCCTATTAAAGAACTCAAAGGATTCAAAAAAGTATTCCTGAAACCGGGAGAAAATAAAACCGTTGAAATAGAATTGAAAGAAAAAGATTTCTCATATTGGGATCCTTCAAAGAAAAACTGGTATGCAGAACCGGGAGAATTCAAAATAATGGTTGGCGCAGCATCAAACGATATACGACAGACGACGAATGTTACATTCAATTAATTTATAAATCCGCTTGCCTTGCGGCGAGTAGTATCATTCTATAATCAAGCAGATAAGGGTTCAGAATGTGGAACTATAGATTAGAGCCTTAACGTTTGATAACAAAAATGAACAAGGAGAAATCCAAATGAAAGCAAAAGGAACATATACAGTAAATAAGTGGGAAGAAAATCCGTACGATCAAATCTCTTCGGAAATGAAAATGACAAAAGCATCAGTTGAATATTTGATGAGAGGAGAGATCAATGGTAAAGCACTGGTTGAATATTTGATGTTATATAAATATTTCGATGCAAATGACCAACATAAATCTTCAGCTATCTATATTGGACTTATGAGATTTGTCGGTAAGGTCCAAGGAAAAGATGGAAGTTTTGTAATTGAAGACCATGGTGCATTTGAGAATGGTGCAGCAAGTTCAACTCTGCAAATAATTTCCGGTTCAGGTACTGGAGAACTTAAAAGTATACATGGAACCGGTAGTTATTATGCAAATCAAGATGGTTTTCAAATTGAAATAGATTATAACGTATAACTCAAACACTTATTATTCTTATTTCTTAACACTTATTAATTCACGAGTCTTTTCTTATCTTTTCCAATTTTTGATTTTTAACCAATGAATAAACTACTAGTAGCGGCCACATAAAACCTATCGCCGCAGATAGACCGATGTTTCCAGCCATTGCAATTTCTAAAGTATTTTCAAATGGATTATCATTAATTAGATAAGTCCAAGTTGAAGTAGGTATTTTAAGCCCTGTTTTAGTTAAGTCGACTTTATTATCAACAAGGTCAAGATTATTGAACATTTCGATAGATTCCACATCTGCCTTTTCCTGGAAGCGGTCAAATATAGCTATCGACAGTCATTTATTCATGCATGTATCAACTACATTTATGCTGAGACCAAATAGTGATCCTAAAATGACTAAAGGCGAGTTGCCGGAATATCTGGTTTCTCAAAAACCAATGGATTCAAATATAGGAATTGATACTGTATTGGATTTTGTAAAACAAATGATTAATTCAGTTAAATGAATTTCAAATTCAATCGGCAAAACAAAAAGATTAAATTGGAGAATTAATAATCAAAATTGGATCGGTATCAATCTGCATCCTGCAAACAGATAAAGTTACGCTAAAATAGTTTTTCTATAATTTTTTCTTTTAATAAGAAATATAAACCTCGAGTATGGAATCAAAACTGTATTCAAGGTTTTTTTAATGAGCCAAATTTGGTAAAAAAAGTTAAAAAGGACAAAATAGTATTTTTAGAATAAAATCGTTATTTTGATTTTGAACTTGGTATTGAATACTTAAAAGTTCGTAGTTATAGCTATGTACTCAATTTCAAATAAGTCATATAGATAAATAAATTGTTATCGGCACAATGCAAGGATAAGTAATTATGGTTGTTAAGATTTTCATAACTATTTCTCTGCTTTTATTTAACAATTACAATGTGTATTCATTATGCTATTTTGGCAATCCGGATTCTGTTAATGCTTCTTCAAAGAAGTCGATACGAGTTTATAACACTATAAGATTAACGACTGAAAAACCGACTATAGATGGTAATTTAAATGACGAATGTTGGAAAACGGGCGAATGGGCAAGTGACTTTACACAATGGGTTCCAAAGGAAGGCGCTAAACCATCGCAGAAAACAGAAGTAAAAATATTATATGACGACCAAAATATATATGTAGCTATAAGGGCGTTTGACAATGAACCCGATAAAATGATCCGAAAAGCCGGAAAACGTGATGAATTTGCAGGTGATCAAACAGGGATAACTTTCGATAGTTATCATGATCATCGTACCGGTTTTGAATTTGATCTTACTTCCGCCGGACAAAAAATTGATCTTGTATTAACTAATCCGTCAAATGCGGATTTTAACTGGAATGCAGTATGGTATGGAAAAACCGGTATTGAAGATTCTGCATGGACAGCTGAATTTGAAATTCCATTAAGCCAGCTTCGTTATAGCAGTGATCAGGAACAAGTTTGGGGAATGCATTGCTGGAGGTGGATCGACCGTCTCCAGGAAGAAAGCGATTGGGAAGTTCAATCCTCTACAAGCCCGGGAATACTTTATCAGTTTGGAGAATTAAGAGGAATTAATAATTTACCCCAGTCATCTCGAATCGAAATAATGCCTTATACTCTAGGAAAGTTGAATACATTTAAAAGCGATCCAAATAATCCTTATGCTGATAAAGGCAGAACATATTTTGGAAATCTCGGACTTGATGCGAAAATTGGAATATCAAGCAACTTCACAGCAGATATAACTGTCAATCCCGATTTTGGACAGGTAGAGTCGGACCCTTCAGTAATGAACCTTTCTGCATTTGAAACATTTTACGAGGAAAGGCGACCATTTTTTCTCGAAGGAAGAAATATATTCAGCTACGATTTCGATAATTGCAGCGTTTTTTATAGCCGCAGAATCGGTCATACTCCAAGTTTTACACCTTCATTAAGTGATAATGAATACATGGATTTTCCTGATAATACAACAATTCTCAGCGCAGTAAAATTAAGTGGAAAAACAGCAAACGGACTTTCAATCGGCATTCTTGAAAGTTTAACTGCTAATGAAAATGCAAAAATAGATTCAGCCGGTATCGTCAAAAATACAAAAGTAGAACCTTTGACCAATTACTTCCTGGCACGTGTGCAACAAGATTACGATAATGGGAATACAATACTTGGCGGAATAGTTACCTCTACAAATCGAATATTCAATGAACCTTATCTTGAATTCCTAAACCGTAACGCTTTTACCGGTGGGATTGATTTGCTTTATCAATGGAAAGATAAAGAATATTTCCTGGATGCTAAAATATTAGGAAGCACTATAAATGGTAGCCCCGAAGCAATAAAAATTCTTCAAACCTCTTCAGCACGATATTATCAACGACCTGACGCAAATTATTTACATTTTGATACTACTCTTACTCAGCTTTCAGGCTACGGCGGAAGAATTAGAATTGGAAAAGGCAGCAAAGGTAATTGGAGATATTCAACCGGATTTCACTGGCGTTCACCTGGTCTTGACTTAAATGATATGGGTTATATGCAAACTGCAGATGATATAGAACAGGAAAACGCTTTGTATTATTTCATTTTTCAACCTGAATCGATCTTTAGAACCTATTCGATCGGACTAACTCAATTCAATGATTGGAATTTTGGAATGGAGCATTTATACTCAGGCGCAAGTCTTAATATTTATCTTGAATTTCTGAACAAATGGGCATTTTCCACAACTTTTTCTTATCAGTCTCAAACTTTGGATACACGTATTCTGCGAGGAGGAAATGCGATGCTTGTACCGTCATCCTGGACTAGCAGTATATTTATAAGAACAGATCCTTCAGAAAAAATGTACTTCGATCTTAATACAACTTTCTCAGTATCAGCTGATCAAAGTATCCAATATTATTATTGCCAACCGGAGTTTTCCATATTTCCAGTCAATACTTTGAAATTATCCGTGAGTGTTAACTACTCCAATAATCTTAATAATTTGCAATATATAGATACAAAAGCTGTTGATGGTTCTGATAGATATATACTTGGAAAAATTAAACAACAAACTTTAGGTCTGACATTCAGAATAGATTATAACATTACTCCTGAATTATCAATTCAGTATTATGGAAGTCCTTTTGCATCGGTGGGAAAATATTCTGAATTTAAATCTATAACAAATCCAAGAGCGGAAGAATATGGTGATCGGTTTACTAAGTTAAATCCGTTGCTTGTCAATAATAATTATGAAGTCACAGAGAATAATAATTCACATTATAATTATGAATTTGGGAATCCTGACTTCAATTTTTCCCAATTCAGATCAAATCTGGTTTTAAGATGGGAATATCGCCCCGGTTCACAACTTTATTTCGTCTGGTCTCAGAATAGAACAAATAATATAATGCCAGACGATAATTCTGTTTATAATGCAATGAGAAGCATTTTAAATGTTTATCCCAACAATATTTTCCTTATCAAATTTAATTATTGGTTTACAATATAAAGTATATCAATACTGCAGTTCGAGTTCTGCAATTTCAACTTTATAGTATAAGAAAATCTAGTCTCGATTATTGCAAGTACAAGCTGTACTCGAAGTATTTTTATTTAGGACTTTTAGAAAGATTAAATAGAAGATTTAAAAAGGTAAAACGAATTGATCAATTTACTCAATATAGGATAATCCTTCCCCTACTATAACAAGTTAATGAATCCGCTTTAAAAACGTCCTAAAAACGTTCTTGAAACGTCCTGAATACGTCTTAAAATTAATTTTGTTTGAATGAGACGGGTTGTTTTGAAGTAATTATCAGCCGGCGATTTATTATGCATTGTTGTAAAAATAAGTGAAATATTAATTTATTTTGACCTGGCATTTATTTATTCGCCTGATTTTTAATGAACTAATTAAAGAAAAAACGCTCTTGATTATTTTGATGGTCAATATATTAAAATTAAATCGAAAGTCAAGTGTAAAAAAATTTACTCAATATTACAGTTCTATCTGAATTGCTTTTTAAAGACTAAGAATGCTTTTGTAAAATAATTATTCTGAATGAATAAGATGTAATGACTTGGAACATTCTATAATCATTTATCGTTATAGAAAACAAATCTGTTAAAAACAGAATTTCATTAACTATAAACCGGAGTAAATATGAATGGTAACTCTTCCATTGAAATAAAAGATACTACAGCTAATCCGGCACCGTTAGGTTTATTAGCCTTTGGCATGACAACTGTACTGCTCAATTTTCATAATGCCGGTATTTATGAACTTGATTCAATGATCCTTGCAATGGGTGTTTTTTACGGCGGAATTGCACAAATAATTGCGGGAATTATGGAATGGAAGAAAAAAAATACTTTTGGTTTAACTGCGTTTACTTCTTATGGATCTTTCTGGCTTACTCTTGTAGGATTAATTGTAATGCCGAAATTAGGATGGATAGTTAGTCCGTCAAGTACCGCAATGAGTTTTTACCTGATGTTATGGGGAATATTTACTCTTTTACTCTTCGTTGGCACTTTACGAATTTCCAAAGCTCTTCAATTTGTATTTGCTTCATTGACTATACTTTTCTTTTTACTCGCAATCGGAGACATAACTAATAATGCTTCGATTAAATTTTTTGCCGGATATGAAGGAATCATTTGCGGACTATCGGCAATTTATACGGGAATAGCACAAGTACTTAATGAAATTTATGGTAGGGTATTACTTCCATTAGGTGTTGTTAAAAAGAATTAAAATTTTGTTTATCTATAAATATATGATCATAAATAGATAAGGTTTTCAATCGGTCCCTAATAAATATTCTCTAATCATTTCCTCTTTTTGGGGATACCTTTATTGTGACAATCGATGCAAGCGACAGAATGGATGTCATACGGACTATTCTTATCATAAAAGTTCGTATTCATTTTATTTACGTCAAGACCGCAGTTTGATATTGCGGGATGACAATATATACAACTCTGCCGAGCTTCATTACTGTGGTTCTGATGACAAGAAAGACAACTGAGTCCTTCATGCACACCTCGCGGAGTTCTATCATCACTTGTTCCGGCCTGGTGAAAAGCATTAGGCGCGTGACATTGAACACAAATTCTTTGACGGTAATCCTCCGAGACTTTAACCTTCCGTTCTCCTTCCCATAGATTAAGGAGTGGTAATTCTACAGCTTCTTTGTGACTTTTCTCGTATCGGTCATAAAGAAATGCTACTGAAGATTGAAAATATCTTTTATAAAAAATATCCTTAGGTTCGGAATAGTTTGCTCTGGTTGAAACATTTCCCTTCATATGAATTTGGTGACAAGTAAGACAAGGAATCACAGGCATTGACCCCTGTTCCGGATTCACCATTTTCCAAGGACCTTTTACGTCGATTGGCGTAACCAGATTCGAAATTATTCCTTCATAAAACATTCCATGACAGCGAAGGCAATCAGCATTAGGCTGCACTGCTTTGTTGTGTCTTTCATTGAGAAAAATTGCCGAATAATTTGCTGAATGTCCTCCGGATAACCACTTTGCATACTCCTTTCCATGGCAGCGTTTACAATTATCTAAAATCGAGTTAATCTGAATTTCATTAAGTCCTACAGATTGTTTATTACTTCCTCCAAAATGATGAACTATCATCCTTCCTTTTTCGACTAAACTATGAAAACCATCGCTAAATGCGGTTCCATGACATTCTTTGCAAAGCATCGACCGATGACTGCTTTCAGCCAATTTCGAAGCGGAGCTTTCAATCTCATGACACGATGCGCAAGTACTTTGTGGTGAAGCAATTTCCCAGTAGAAAATAAATCCACAAAACATTACTATAATAACCGCTGCCGAATACAAGAGTAACTTGTACGATTTTCGAATTTTACTCATATATAGTCTAAGAGTTTTATATTATTCATAATTAATCCGCCGGAGGCGGTTTTAGGTCAATTCCTCGCCACTTGAGGCGCATAAAATAATATTGCTTTTCAGATACCTCGCTGCTTACGGCGAGGAGATTCATTTACCGAACCGGTTTCCTTTTTGCCACTCTTTTGCGATGTTCTCGCCCACCCAATATCCAAGAGCCATGATTGTAAGCGCGGGATTAAAACCCCCGTTATTTACATGAAGACTTGCATCTGCTACAAATACATTTGGAATATCATGTACTCTTCCGAATTTATCTACAACAGAAGTCTGCGGGTCGTTTCCCATACGGCATGTTCCTGACTGGTGCTGACCTCCGCTCAATCCTGTTCCGCCAACACTTTGCCAGGTAAAAGAAGCTCCCGCTTCTTTCAAAATCAATTCAGCTTTGCCTGAAAGAAATTCACATCCTTCAACATCTTTAGGATGCCTATGCCCGGATAAACGGACAACCGGAATTCCCCAATAATCTTTTACCTCTGGGTCAACCTGCACACGAGAATCAAAAAATGGCATTTCTTGTATTGGACCAACTATCTGAGTGTTTCTTTTGAAATATTTTCTTTGGAATTCTTTATGAACTTTTCCCCAGGTTGGAGCTCCGGGTGGTCGGATTCCGGTAAAATAGTATGGAAGTCTTGTAAATTCATTTGCAAGAATTCCGCCTCCGATAATTCCGCTGTTGTGATGACTGAAATCACTGATTGCAATTGTTGCCCCCGGACCAACATCATCAAAGATATCAAAATCAAATAACCCGAATGCGCCGGTATATGCATGTCCCTGCAAATTTCTTCCTACCCAATCATATCGGTTTCCAACACCAGCAGGAAAATATTTTGATTTCGAATTGAGCAATAGTCTTGGCGTTTCAGTTGCAGAAGCGGAAATGACAAATATATCTGCCCTCTGTGTTTGTGCATGATTATCTTTGTCAAAATAATTGACTCCCGTAATCCGGCCTCTTTCATTAATTACAAGTTCACTTACCATACAATTTGTTCGAAGTTCGCAATTACCTGTTGACAAGGCGGTAGGTATTACCGTATTGTGTGTTCCCGCTTTCGCATTAATCGGACAGGCAAAACCGCAGCAAGATCTTCTTCTGACACATGCAGAACGGCCGTTTCTCGCGACAGAGTTTCTCAACATTGGAATCGGAAATGGATGAAGGCCCAACCGTTTCATAGAAGATTCTATGATCTTTGCTTCTTTATTGTATGAAAACGGAGGCATAGGATATGGTTTCTTTCTAGGTGCTGAAAATGGATTTTGCGCGGCGTCGCCTGAAACACCTATTTCCCATTCCGCTTTTTCGTAGCAATGTTCAATATCTTCATAACTAATCGGCCAATCTTCCAGAGTAGATCCTTCAACGTGTCCATAAGTCGTCTTCATCCGAAAATCTTCCTGCATGAATCGCCATGCCATAGCGCCATAACTAACGGTACCGGAACCTACACAAGCTGCAACATTGTTGTAGCCACCGTCACTGGCAACAACTATATTTGTTGAACCGTCGTCATTGACAACAACTCTATGACATTTATCATCGTCAGGTCCGAATGCATTACCAAGCGCAGTAGTTCTCTGAGAAAGAATTTCATCAGTGTCATGCAAATCGAAGGATACCCAATCTCCACGTTCAATTAGTACAACGGATAAACCGGCCTCACTTAACTCTTTTGCAACTACTCCGCCGCCTGCCCCTGCGCCGATAATCACAGCATTTACATGGTTGTTACTCATAAATTAAATTCCTTGACGGTTTTCGCCGATGATCGGAGGTTCATCAAGGCCGATCATTTTATAGCTGATGTAGTTTTTATTTCCTCCATGACGTGGACTTCCGTAATAACCCTGCAGACAATGAGAACGTAATAATTCAAAAAAGTATTTATCGAATCCTTTATTCCCAACATCTCCACTTAATTTTCCAGCTTCCATTTTCAAAAGAATATCGGTTTGTTTTTCAAAAGAAAGAGTTTCAAATTTATTCTGGAATTTGTTCGTGCAGTAATTTTGAAGTGCATTTAACCCCTTACGATAGTCCTGTTGGAATCGATGATATGGACCAGCGAGTTGTAAGTCTAAGAAATTAGCAACCCCTGTTTCTTTACCTCCGGGCCATTCATCTGTAGGAATGATTTGCTCGGAGATGGCTTCCACCAATTTGATTTCATTATCTGAAAAAAAAAGACTCTCAGAATGTTTTGCCGGCGAACAACCTTCAAATAAGCCAATACCTGCCGCGGGCAGTGATATAGCAACTGTACCTAAAGTTGTGATCTTAATAAAGTCTCTGCGCGAAAGCTTATTTCTTTCTTCCATATGTGCAGATTTCCTCAAAATTGAATTAACAAATACAAACCATTTTTCTTAAAACGCTATGGAGATACCAATATCTCCCTTAAAAAGAAATTATTGATTAATGTAAAACTAAATGAGTAGGAAGGGCATCTCAATAAAATAATGACCCCTAAAAAACTATTATAATGATTAAAAAAAACTTTTTTAGTTACTCATTTCAATTTATTGAAAACTTAACACATCATGGAACTAATGTCAAGTTGAAATGGATACCAACGAATTGATTCTTGTATAGAAGCAGACCTGTTTGAATATTAAGATTAATCTAAAGTATATAGTTTTTAGTCAGTTTTAATTTTCGTTTGTTTGTAGTATTCAAATTGGGACTAACCTATATTCATTAAATCAGTGACCATTAATATTAAGGGAAACAATTCTACATCTGTAAAATTGAGACTTATTCCAAATTCTACCAATTCATTCTCAGCTTTATCAACGGAATAATCACATCTGCCATTTTTTGCATTCCCAAAATATTCGGATGTTCATCGCATCCCCAATCTGTCTGAGCTAAAAAGCTTTTTTTAATTTCTATGAAGAATAAATCTTTTTCTCTTTTCATTTTTTGATCATTGGTTACTACTTCTCTGACATAACTGACACAAGGCTCTTCTGTCATTGGTCCGCCAATACAAAAAATATTCACCCGGGGATAAAGTGCACGGACTCGATTAATCAAATCCAAATAACCTTTTTGAAAAATATCTTTATCCGGGAAAGGCTTTGTTGAAAAATCATTCGTCCCTAAATTTATAACAACAGCCTGCGGAATCCATTTAGTAAAGTTCCATTTTGTAGTTGAATCGTTAAAACATGTTCTGTCATATAAACTAGGCATTGGGTTTATTGATGTTTTATTTGTATCACCGTAATTTCTAACAACACCTCTTCCCGAATAAGCGATCATGGAATAATCCGCATTCAGAACTCTTGACGTGATCGCAGCATATGACATATTCGCATTTTCAGTAAGAGGACTAAAATGACAATCGGCTGTTTCTCCTTCATCTCCAAAACCACATGTTATTGAGTTACCAATAAATTCAATTCTTCGCTCCGGTCTTTTTTCAGGTTTGAGTAAACTGCATCCGCGCTCGAGAATAAATCCTGAAAATATTCCTTTACCGACAAATGTTTC
>Ga0182027_10005354_pt1 | contig 19532 bp, 14 predicted proteins | sample 712E1DmetaG_FD_121300 | JGI IMG/M metagenome (GOLD analysis project Ga0182027, IMG submission 121300) | Permafrost microbial communities from Stordalen Mire, Sweden - 712E1D metaG (Illumina Assembly) | ecosystem: Environmental > Terrestrial > Soil > Wetlands > Permafrost | place: Sweden...
CCGCTTTTCCTTCCATCACCGGCTTCCCGGCCAGCGCTCCAATGTTTCCCAGACCCAGCACGGCGGTGCCATTGGACACCACCGCGACCAGGTTTCCTTTTGCTGTGTACTTGTATGCGTCGTTCGGTTCCTTCTCAATTTCCAGGCACGGCACGGCCACTCCTGGTGTGTACGCCATGCTCAAGTCTCTCTGTGTGCGGCAAGGCTTCGTCGGCGTTACTTCAATTTTTCCAGGGCGCGCGCCAGAGTGATACGCCAGCGCGTCTGACTTCTGTATCGGCATGTTTTTTCTCCAGACTGCAGGCCTGTAGGCGTGTGGGGAGGCGAGGCAAGTGAATCCCTCGACCTCGAAGGCACGTCGTTCAACTTCCTATCTGACTTCTACCCATCCAACCAGATCCCAATTCGGTCAACTAGGGCACTACTAAACAGCATGAATAAAACTGCGCAAGCCAGGGGGTCGGAGCTTTAGCTCCGACATTAAGCGCTTGGCTTTCTTGGGCTTTAGCTGAGGAAATGTTGTTAAGCATTTCCCATAGCCCGTAAAACCGTCTCGCGCCAGCATTGCTCCCAACCTAAATCCCTTGCGCGTTTCCTCTCGCTACCACGCGCCCGTGTTCAAATACTCGTGCATCGCTTTCGCCGCGCGTCTCCCCGCTCCCATCGCCAGGATCACCGTCGCGCTTCCCGTCACGATGTCGCCGCCGGCAAACACGCCTTTTCTCGACGTTCGCTGCGATTCGCCGTCCGCCTCGATGTAGCCCCGCTTGTTCGTCTTCAGCCCCGGCGTCGTCGATTGCACCAGCGGATTCGCCGATGTTCCCGTCGCGATGATGGCCACCGAGAGCGGCACTTCAAACTCTGATCCCGCGATCGGAATCGGCCGCCGCCGTCCCGAAGCGTCCGGTTCGCCCAGCTCCATTCGCACGCAGCGCGCTGCTCTCAGCCAGCCCCGGCCATCGTCCAGGAATTCCACCGGATTTGTCAGCACCTGGAAATCGATTCCCTCTTGTTTCGCGTGCTTCACCTCTTCCGCGCGCGCCGGCATCTCCGTCTCGCTCCGCCGGTACAGCACGTACGCCCTCTCCGCTCCCAGCCGCCGCGCCGACCGGATCGCGTCCAGCGCCGTGTTTCCCCCGCCGATTACCGCCACGTGCTTCCCGCGCAGCCCCACCATCGGCTCGTCGTACCGCGGGAATTCGTACGCGTGCATCAGGTTGATCCGCGTCAGAAATTCATTCGCCGAATACACCCCGTTCAGGTGCTCTCCCGGAATATTCAGAAACACCGGCAAGCCCGCGCCCGTGGCGATAAAAACGGCGTCGTACCCCTCCTCTTCAAACAACTCGTCAATCGACACCGTCTTCCCCACCACCACGTTCGTCTCGAACTCTACGCCCATTTTCCGCATCGTGTCGATTTGCTCGCGGATCACCTGCTTCGGCAAACGAAACTCCGGTATCCCGTACACCAGCACGCCGCCAATCTCATGCAGCGCCTCGAACACGTGTACCTGGTGGCCTCTCTGGATCAAATCGCCCGCCGCGCTCAATCCCGCCGGCCCGCTTCCCACAATCGCCACCTTTTTGCCCGTGGGCGCCGCATTCGCTGCCGGTGGCGCTCCCGCTTTCTGCTCGTAGTCCGCCACAAACCGCTCCAGGTACCCGATCCCCAGGGAATCCACTTTTTTGTGCAGCAGGCAGAACCCTTCGCAGTGATCTTCCTGCGGACATACGCGCCCTGTAATCGCCGGCAGCACATTGTCCTCGCGAATCTTTGCCGCTGCCCCCAGGTAGTCGCCCGCCACGATCAGCTTCACGAAATCCTTCACCTTCACGCCCACCGGGCAATAGTCCACGCACGGCGACTTCGCGCATTCCAGGCATCGCAACGCCTCTTGCCGCGCCAGTTCCTGCGAATAGCCTAGGTTCACTTCCGTGAAATTCATCACCCGCAATTCCGCGGCCTGCTCCGGCATCCCCTGCCGCGGTATCTTCATCCGCTCCTTCATCGGCACCGGATTCGCGGAAACTTCTTTGGCGGGGCTCACGGTTTGCCTCCCGCAATCGTCACCGGCGCCGTCTCCGCTGCTCCGTTCTTGCACGATCCCCCTTGCCCGTTGCCCGCGCACGCCTGCTGGAATCTCTCCAGCGATTCCTTCTCTGCATCCCGGTACATCCGGTTCCGCCGCATCAACACCCCAATATCCACCTGGTGCGCGTCAAATTCCGGTCCATCCACGCACGCAAATTGGCTCTTTCCGCCCACCAGCACGCGGCAGCCTCCGCACATTCCCGTTCCGTCAATCATGATCGGGTTCAGGCTCACGATCGTCCGTATGCCGTGCTCCCTCGTTAGGTCCGCAACCGCTTTCATCATCGGCACCGGCCCCACCGCCAGCACCAGTTGAATCGGCTCGCCCTTGCCGATCAGTTCCCGCAGCTTGTCCGTCACCAATCCCTTTTCCCCGTAACTCCCGTCATCCGTCGTGACGTACAGCGCGTCGCTCACTTCCCTCATCTCTTTTTCCAGCAGCACCAACTCCCGGCTCCGCCCTCCCAGAATCGTCAATATCCGGTTGCCCGCTTTCTTCAACGCCGCTGTCGTCGGATAGGCCAACGCCGTTCCCACTCCGCCTCCCAGCACCGCCACCGTCCCGTACTTTTCAATCTCCGACGGCTTGCCGAGCGGCCCAACCACATCCAGAATCGCCCCGCCCGTTTCCAGCGCATTCAACTCGTAGGTCGTCTTCCCCACGGCTTGCACCACAATCCGGATCGTTCCCTTTTCGCGGTCCGAACTCTCAATCGTGATCGGGATGCGCTCGCCCCTCTCATGCAGCCGCAATATCACAAACTGGCCTGCCTGATGTTTCTTCGCGATCCTCGGGACATCGATCACAAACCGCTTGATCCCCGGTGCAATGAATTGCGCATCCAAGATTCTGTACATGCCCGCCTTTTCCCCTTTGGAGTTTTCCCGCGCACTTTACTTTACTGCCATCCGTCAAGCCGCTTCTTCACAAACTTAATGCACTGCCACCGTCTCGTCCATCACTCCCAGCGGCGGCAGAATCTCCGTCCCTTCCGAACCGCCCAGCGCCAGCCCGATGCTCTCCGGCGCCGTGATCAGCGCGCGTCGCCCTCCCGCCTCCATATACGCCAGCGCCGCTTCCACTTTCGGCCCCATGCTCCCCGCGGGAAACTCGCCGCGCATCAAGTACTCATGCGCTTTCGCCCAGCTCACATGAAACAGCGGCCGCGCGTCGTCCTTCCCGTAGTTCAGGTACACATGCTTCACGCCGGTCGAAAACAGCAGCAGCTCCGCTTCTAAATCCCTCGCCAGCAGCGCCGAGCAGCGGTCCTTATCGATCACCGCCTCGCTCCCGCGCAGCCGCCCCGCCCGCCGCACCACCGGAATTCCTCCACCGCCCGCCGCAATCACCACAAACCCCGCATCCAGGCACGCCCGGATCGCCTCAATCTCATAAATTCTTCGCGGGTGCGGCGAAGCCACCACCCTCCGCCAGCCTCGCCCCGCATCTTCCACCACTTTCCAGCCAAACTGGTCGCGCCGCTGCTCCGCCTCTTCTCTCTGGTAAAACGGTCCAATCGGTTTGTCCGGCCGCAGAAACGCCGGATCATCCGCGTCCACAATCACCTGCGTGATCAGGCTCACCACCTTCTGCGGCATTCCTTTTTCATACAGCGTGTTGTCCAGCGTTTGCTGCAGCAGGTAGCCCATCGCCCCTTCGGTCTCTGCCCCGCAAACGTCCAGATGCTGTGGCGCTCCCGCCCCCTGCGCCCTCTCCGATCGCAGCAGCGCTTCGCCCACCTGCGGGCCGTTCCCGTGTGTCACCACCACGCGGTAGCCCTTCTGCAGCACCGCGCCAATTCCTTCACACGTTTCTCTCGCGTGCGCCTGCTGCTCTTCAAACGTGCCGCGCTCGTTTTCCCGCGTCAGCGAGTTCCCGCCAATCGCAATCACCGCAATCGGTTTCATCGCCCGTCTCGCATCTTCTTATTTCGCCGCCTCGAAAAAAACCTGTCATCCCGCCTGCCCTGAGCGGAGCCGAAGGGACCGGAGGACCGCGTCGTTTGCGGTCCGGAGCGGAGGGATCTGCTTTTCCCTGCACCCTACCCAGTCCTCCACCTACCTCTTCTTTCCGTTCTCCTCTTCCTGCCCCGCCATCAGCGCCAGCAAAATCGCCTTATGCGCGTGCAGCCGGTTCTCCGCCTGTTCCAGCACCACCGACTGCAACCCGTCCACCACCTCGTCCGTTACCTCTTCGCCGCGATGTGCCGGCAGGCAATGCATGAACAGCGCGTCCGCCGGCGCCAGGTCCATCAGGTTTTCGTTCACCTGATACCCCGCAAAATTTCGCCGCCGCTCTTCGCTCTCCTTTTCCTGCCCCATGCTTGTCCACACATCCGTGTACACCGCGTCCGCCGTTCCCATCACTTCCTTCGCGTCTTGCACCACGCGGATCTCCGCCCCGGTGCTCGAAGCGTCCGCGCGCGCTTCCATCAGCACGTCCTGATTCGGCTCGTAGCCCGGCGGGCACACCATCGTGAAGTTCATGCCCACTTTCCCCGCTGCGTGCGCCAGGGACAGCGCCACGTTGTTTCCGTCTCCCACGTACACCAGGTGCAGCCCCTTCAATTCGCCCTTGGCTTCCCGAATCGTCAACACATCCGCCACGGCCTGGCACGGGTGCAGCAGGTCCGTCAACGCGTTGATGATCGGCACGCGTGCTTTGTGGGCCATCTCTTCCAACAACGCCTGCGAAAACGTGCGCACGATCATCACGTCCACCCACCGTGAAAGATTCCGCGCCACGTCGCCCACGCTCTCCCGCTTCCCCAGCCCGATATCTCCCGGCGCCAGGTACACCGCGTGGCCGCCCAGTTGTTCAAATCCCACTTCAAACGTCACCCGCGTCCGCAGCGATGGCTTCTCGAATATCAGTGCCGCCATCTTTCCCTGCAACGCCGTAACAAACGTTTTTGGATGCGCTTTCACTTCCGCCGCCAGCTTCAGCAACCCTTCCATCTCCGTTATCGTGATGCCGTGCAACGACAGGAAGTCCCGCTTATGCGCTCCCAGCGCGGGCTTCAGATGCCACGGCGTTATTGTTGGCATGGCGCCTAGACGTTTGCGGTACATGTGCGTCTCCTCTTATTCCACCTTCACTTCCACTTCTTTCTGCACGAATCGCCGTATCACTTCTGTCAGCGTCGGCTTTCCGCGTTCCGCCACTTCATACGTCACTCGCAGCGATGGCTGCCCAATCGCCACCACGTGCCGCAAATCGATCGGCGTCGCGATCAGCACATAATCGCACGGTGTCCGGCGGATCGTCTCCTGCAGGTCCGCCAGTTGCTTTTCGCTGTACCCCATTGCCGGCAGCAGCGCCCCCACATGCGGGAATTTCACGAACGTATCGCGGATGCTTCCCACCGCGTACGGCCGCGGATCCACCAGCGTTGCTCCTGCTCTCTGTGCGCCAATCACGCCCGCGCCCAGCGCCATCTCGCCGTGTGTCAGCGATGGCCCGTCTTCAATCACCAGCACACGTGCGCCGCGCAGTTTCTCCGCCTGTTCCACCTTCACCAGCGATTCCGCCTCGATGATCTCTGCCTTCGGATTCCGCTGCCGCACGTTTTGCCGCACGATCTCGACCGCCTCGGGCCGCGCCGAATCCACCTTGTTGATCACCACCACGTTCGCCCGCAGCAGGTTCACCTCGCCCGGGTGATACAACACTTCATGCCCCGCGCGGTGCGGGTCCGTCACCACGATCTCCAGGTCCGGAAACACAAACGGCGTATCGTTGTTCCCGCCGTCCCAGATAATCACGTCCGCTTCCTTCTCCGCTTCCGCCACGATCGCCGCGTAATCCACCCCGGCGTACACCACGGTTCCGCTCTGCACGTGCGGCTCGTACTCTTCTCTCTCTTCAATCGTGCACTGCTCGCGGTCCAGGTCGGCCATCTCCGCGAACCGCTGCACCCGCTGCTTCCGCAAATTCCCATACGGCATCGGATGGCGGATCGCCACCGTCTTCAGTCTCGCCTCCTTCAACAGTTCCGCCACGCGCCGCGATACCGGGCTCTTCCCGCAACCCGTCCGCGTCGCGCAAATCGACACCACCGGCACCGTCGCCGCCAGCATCGTTCGCTCCGCGCTCAACATCTGAAAATCCGCTCCCGCGGCCAGCGCCCGCGACGCCAGGTTCATCACCTTCACGTGCGACACGTCGCTATACGAAAACACCGCCACGTTCACCTTCTCGTCACGGATCAACCGCTCCAGCTCTTCCTCCGGCACAATTGGTATTCCGTCCGGATACATCGGCCCGGCCAATTCTTTCGGGTAGTTCCTTCCCGCTATGTCTGGTATTTGTGTCGCTGTGAACGCCACCACGTGGCTCCAGGGATCCTCCCGGTAACACACGTTGAAGTTATGGAAATCACGGCCTGCTGCTCCCAAAATCACGATTCGTTGTTGCATAAAATTACCTCCGGCGAGGAGCCCCGAGGGACCATTTAGATAAGGAAAACCCAGAGCGAAGTACTTCTATTACAGTCACAGAGCCTGCAAGCGGAAAGCCACCCAGATCCGTTATGTCGGTTCACTAATACTGTGTATTTAAATGACTTATGGAAAATGAGAGAAGGGAATTACCCTTCCTAACCCGCCCTCCTGAGAATAGCGACCCAACCCCCCACCCCACCCTGCGCCAATCCACCCACCCCCCTCCAGGCCCTCATTCTCAAGATTCCCATCACCCCTACCCCTACCAAATCTCATTTCGCGCCCAGCCGAATTTGGAGTGCGGCGCCTTGGCGCCGCTTTTACCACCGCAACCCACCCGACAAACTGCAATTTATCCCAACCCTGCCCCCACTCTTAACTCAAGCGCCGGAGGCGCGCCACAACTTAGCCCAGCCCGTAAGGGCTGGGATCAGAATCCCTCAGGACCCTGAGCGCCGTAGGTGCGGTACATCTCCTGCATCACCTCGCCTCACAATTTTGTCCTCCCGACCAGAGAGCCCGCGCCCTATGCAGGCTCGCAATGTAGGGATCTGCTTTTTCGGCTCTTCCTCTGTGTTCTCCGTGTCCTCTGTGGTGAACGATTTTCTTCCCTGCGTTGTGTCTCCCTTCCCGGCGTTTACCCCGACCCAGTCGGGGCGGCCCCTCTGTTCCCTCTGTGGTAAGCCTTTCTCATCCTCTGCAACCTCTGCGCTTCCCTGCCCCGAGCTTCGAGGAGAGCGTTATCCTTGATTCCTTCTTTCTTCGTCCGCTTCCCTTCACCTGTTTATTTGCAATTATTCTCTTGACATTCTAATAATCTTCTGCCACACTTTTTCCTGTTGAAAGGTGTGCCCTGCGGTACTTCCTTCGCGGGGTTCCCCGAAATCCAAATTTAATCCGTAATCAGGAGATCTCTATGTCCAAGAAACACTCCAAGGACCGCGCGTCCTTGTGTACCTTCACTTTTGCCGATGGCCGCCGCTGCAAATCTCCCCGCCAGGCCGACAATCCCGACTTCTGTTACTTCCACGCCCAGCGAGAGCTCCAGCGCCTCGCCGCCAAGAAAGCCGGGGACTTCATCGCCGCGGGTGTCAGCACCGACTATGTCAGCGCCTGCGCACTCAACGGCAGCCTCGGTCGTCTCTTCCGGGCCGTCGCCTGCGGCCAGATCAACCCTAAAACTGCTCACACCCTCGCTTACCTTGCTCAGGTCATGGCGCAGACTCTTCCCATGGCCGAAGAAGAATTCGCCTGCACCTTCGGTCGCCGGCCCTTGCTCGCCACTCTCACCAACGCCTTCGGAAAGCTCAATCCCAAATTCCTCAAGTCCCTCGATGACTCCTCCTCCGCCCCCGACGAGTCCGACGACCCCGACGCCCCCGCTCCTCCCCCCACGAGCGAGCCCCTCGAAGCTCCCCATCCGAAGCCTGCTAACTCTCTTTAGAATCACCAGATTCAAAACTGATACAAAACAAACAACATAATCCCTATTAGAATCAACACTTATGAAAAACAGGGGGAGGGGGGCAGCACCGCGCGGGCGGGTGGCTCGGTGGGAATTGGTTCACTTGATTTTGAGTCGGAACATCACTGGCTAGGATACAACTTTCGCAATTCACTAAGAAGTAGAACGACGCGGAGGGTGCCCCATCCTCGGTTTGTGAGGTTGGGTCTTGGGTTTCCGATCTCCAAAGACTGACGCGCTGCTACTACTCGCTCTCTCCCACGCTAAAATAACTACAATCCGGATGCTGAAACACCAGCGCGCTCACGCTCGCTTCCGGGTCCATCATGAATCCTTCCGTCAACTGCACGCCGATCTCTTCCGGCCGCAGCAAACTCCAAATCCCCGCCTGGTATTCCAATTCCGGGCAAGCCGGATACCCAAAGCTGTACCGCTTCCCGCGATATCGCGACGTAAACCGCTGCGCCATGGTCATCTCCGCCGGATCGGGGAATCCCCAATCCTCGCGGATCCGCCGGTGCAACCACTCCGCGCAGCCTTCCGCCGTTTCAATCGCCAGCGCCTGCAATCCATGTGACTTGAAATAATACCCGTCGTGCTTGGCCTTCTCCGCGCGTTCCCGCACGCCGTCGCCCGCCGTCACCACAAACACCGCCACATGATCCCGCTGCCCCTCTCGCGCCGGCAGCACGTAGTCGCTCAAGCACAACTGATCCCCAATCTTTTGCCGCCGGAACTTCCACGTGTGCACCGGCTCCGCGCCGCCCGGAGAAAACAGATGCATCGCCTCGCCTTCCGCCTCCGCCTCAAAAAATTGCCACACCGCGCGCACCTTCATAAAAGTCGCGGCCTCGTTCTTCACCTCTTCCATCCCGTTAAACAGCTCCACCGCCTTCGTTTCCCGCGCCGCCAAATACTTCTCAAAATCCCCGCGATACCCCATGTGCCTTCCATACAGCATGTACGGATTGATGTAACTCCACACCTCGCGCAAATCCGGCACCAGCCGCACCTTCCGGTCCAGATAGCCCACCTTCGGAATCGGCAAATCGGCGCGCACCTTCGGCGAGCGCGTCACATGCGGCTTCTCCGCAATCTTCACCGTCGTCGTCACGCTCACGCCGTTTCCGGAAATTGCGTGCTCGCTCAACACTCGTTCCCGCGTCGCCGGGTCCATCAGCTCATTCATCAGCCGCAATCCCGTCATCGCGTCCTTCGCGTAGCACACCGTTCCGCCATAGCTCGGCGCAATCTTCTGCTGCGTGTATTTCGCGCTCAGCGCGGCTCCCCCCACCAGCAGCGGCACGCCAATCCCCGCGTCCTTCAAATCGCTCGCGGTGATCACCATCTGCTGCGCGCTTTTCACCAGCAATCCCGAAAGCCCGATCGCATCAGGCTTGTGCGTCTGGAACGCTTTGATCAGTTCCTCCGGTGGCACCTTGATCCCCAGGTTCACGACGTCGAACCCGTTATTCTTCAAAATAATTTCCACCAGGTTTTTCCCGATGTCGTGTACATCCCCCTTTACCGTCGCCAGCACCACCTTGCCGCGCTTCGCGGTGTCCGCCTTCTCCATGAACTGTTCCAGGTGGCTTACCGCCGCCTTCATCGCTTCCGCCGACTGCAGTACCTCCGCCACAATCAATTCATTCGCGTTGAACAGCCGCCCCACCTCGGACATTCCCTCCATCAGCGGCCCGTTGATAATCTCCAGCGGCGGTGTGCCCTCCGCGCGTTTCCGCTCCAGGTCCGCCACCAATCCGTCGCGCGTGCCTTCGATAATGTAGTTCGACAGCCGCGTGTCCAGCGGTACGTCCTCCGCTTTCAACTTCTCTTTCTTCTTCGTCGTACGGAAATGCTCCGTGATCGCCGCGATGTGAAACTGGTTCAGCGCCGCCTTCTGTTCCTTGCTCTGCTCCCGCCAGTCCGCCGGCGCGTTCCGCAACAATTCGCCATGCGAATTCTCTGCCGGCACTTCCTTTGCCGCATGCTGGAACAGCAGGTTCTCCGCCAGCCGCCGTTCGTGCTCCGGAATCGAAGCGAAGCGTTCCAGCTTCTCCGTATTCACGATCGCCAAATCCAGCCCGGCTTTCGTGCAGTAGTACAGAAATACCGAATTCACCACCTCGCGCGCGCCCGCCGGCAATCCAAACGACACGTTGGAAATTCCCAGAATCGTTCGCGTATCCGGCAGCGCCTGCTTGATCAGCCGGATTCCCTCCATCGTTTCCACCGCGCCCCCGATGTAGTTTTTGTCGCCCGTCGCGCACGGAAACACCAACGGATCGAACACGATGTCCTCCGGCGCCATGCCGTACTTCTTCGTCAGCAGTTCGTACGACCGCTGCGCAATCGCGAGCTTCCGCTCCCGCGTGAACGCCTGCGCCTGCTTCGGGTCCTCGTCAATGCAGCCCACTACAATCGCCGCGCCAAAATCGTGCGCGATCGGCACCACCTTCGCGAACTTTTCCTCGCCGTCTTCCAGGTTGATCGAATTGATGATCGCCTTGCCTTGGCAATACGTCAGCGCCAGCTCCACCGCCGTCGGGTCCGTCGTGTCAATCATGATCGGCGTCTTGATCTTGCGAATCAGTTTTTCGTAGAACGGCGGAATATCATTCTTCTCATCCCGCTCCGTGCTTTGCAGGCACACATCCACGATGTGCGCCCCGCCCTTCACTTGCCGCCGCCCGATCTCTGTCGCCTCCTCCCACTTCTCTTCCGCCACCAGGTTTTTGAACAGCCGCGAGCCGATCACGTTCGTCCGCTCACCCACAAGCAGCGGCCGCGTTTGCTCATCCGCCTCGATCGTCTCGATTCCCGAATAGATAGCCCGATGCGAATCGGCCGGCCGCACCCTCGGCTTCTTCCCCTCCACCATCTGCGCCAGCACCCGAATGTGCTTCTCCGTAGTGCCGCAGCAGCCGCCCACCAGATTCAGCCAGCCGTGGTCCACAAACTTTTCGAGCTGCGCCGCCAGCGTCGTCGGCGTCTCCCCGTATTTCCCCTCTTCATCCGGCAGCCCCGCGTTCGGATAGCAGGACACAAACTCGCTCGTCAGAGTGCTCAGCGTCCGGATGTGGTCGGTCATGAACTCCGGCCCGGTCGCGCAGTTCATCCCAAACGCCAACGGGTGCGCGTGCCGCAGCGAGGCCCACATCGCTTCCACGGTTTGCCCGGCCAGCATCGTCCCCATCGGCTCGATGGTCACCGAGACGATGAAGGGAATTGCCGCCCCAATTTCCCGCGACAATTTCTGGATCGCCAGAACCGCCGCCTTGATATTCCGCGTGTCCTGGCACGTTTCTACCAGTAACAAATCCGCCCCGCCTTCGACCAATCCTTTGGCTTGCACGTAGTAGGAATCCAGCAGCCCCTCAAACGTCACGCCGCCTGTCACCGTGATCGCCTTGGTCGTCGGCCCCATCGAACCCGCCACGAACCGCGGCTTCCCCGGCGTCGAGATTTCTTCCGCCGCCTGCCGCGCCAGCACTGCGGCCCGCTTGTTCAATTCGTGCGCGTCCGCCTGCAGGCCGTACTCCGCCAGCACCAGCGGCGTCGCGCCGAAGCTGTTCGTCTCGACAATGTCCGCTCCCGCCTCGAAGTACTTCCGGTGAATGTCCAGCACTACGTCCAGCCGCGTCCGCACCAAATTCTCGTTACACCCTTCCAGCGCCGCGCCGCCGAAGTCCGCCGCCGTCAGCTCGCGTTGCTGCAGCATCGTACCCATCGCGACATCCAGCACCAGGATGCGTTCCGCCAGCAGCTCCCGCAAAGCCTTCTCGGATTCCTTCAAGTTCCTCATTCGATTCTTTGATACTTCGCCCCGCGCCTTTTCTGCGACGATTGATTGCGCGGGGTATCCCTCTATTTTACTTGGCCCTGCCCCAGAACCGTACCCTTTTCGCCCGCCCCTTCACCCTGGCTAAGATGCCAGCCTCCCGGCCCCTTGCCCCAATCCTTTGAAAATCCCCCTTATTTGTCAGTAACGACTCGTGAACATCTGGCCCCAAGACCCTTGCCCCTTGGCCCTGCTTTCTCTACCCTCAAGTACAGTGGCCAATAAACGCATGTCCCCGAAACTCACAGTCTGTCTGCTCTCGCCGCACCCCCTGGTGCTCAGCGAATTTGAACGCCTGCTCGGCAAGGCCCCGCAGTTCAAGGTGATTGCCAAGCAGCTTGAATCCACTCTGGCTCCCGACCTGCGCAACCTCGAACCTCCTAAGGCTCAGGTTTACGTCATTGATGCGCACGCCGCTCGCCAGGCTACCGGCGCGCTCCTCACCAATATTCTCGAGCGCTACGCCGATGCCCGCCTGATTGTCGTTGGGGATTCTGTCAACGAGGCCAACGCCTATTCCTTGCTCCGTCTTGGCGTGAAGGGCATTCTCTCTTACGCCGAAGCCCGCGACCAGCTTTCCCGCGCCCTTCCTCTCGTTTCCAACGGGGGCTTCTGGGTGCCGCGCTCCGTGCTTTCTGGTTTCGTGGATTCCATTCTCACCAGTCAGGGGCGCCGCCTCAAGACCGACACCGTCACCAATCTCAGCCGCCGCGAGCAGGAAGTCCTCGATCCCTTGCTGGAAAATCTCTCCAACAAGGAAATCGCCAGCAAGCTCAATATCGCCGAGCGCACCGTCAAATTCCACGTCTCGAACCTTCTGAGCAAGTTTGGCGTGCGCCGCCGCGCAGACCTGATCCTGCTGACCTTCCAGCGCCGCATGTCCCAGGCCTAACCAACAATCACTATTTTTTGATTTGCCCTTACTGTGGCACAATCACTCCTGATTGTGCTCTTGGGTTTGTCCTTGCCGTTGTAGCGGCCGCCTGGTGTTTACCCCGACTTGGTCGGGGAGGCGGGCGCCTTTGCTGCTTCTCTCCCGCCCCGCATTCCTGCAAAATCCGTGCCCAACCGGTTCGCCGCTAACCGACTACTCCCAACCTCAATCCCCCACCCTATACCGGATGATGCACCACAACGCCTGCACCCCATCCTTCCACGTAATCTTCTTTCCCTCTTCGTACGTGCGCCCCGAATAGCTGATCGGCACTTCGTAAATGCGCCAGTTGCCTTTAGCCACTTTCGCCGTGATCTCCGGCTCAAATCCGAACCGGTCGGACTTTACCTGTATTCCCTTCAGCACCTCGCGGCGGAACACCTTGTAACAGGTCTCCATGTCCGTCAGCTTCAGGTTCGTGAACACGTCAGAAAGCAGCGTCAGGAATTTATTCGCCAGATAGTGCCAGAAATAATGCACGCGCTGCGGCCCGCCCAGGAACCGCGAGCCAAACACCACGTCCGCCCGCCCGTCCAGAATCGGCTCCAGCAATTTCGCATAATCCCGCGGGTCATATTCCAGGTCGGCATCCTGCACCAGCACAATATCGCCCGTGGCTACCGCAAATCCCCGGCGCAATGCCGCACCCTTCCCCTGATTCGTTCCCTGGAAAAAAAACCGCATGTCTTGCAGCTCAATCGGATCGCCCCCGTCCGTTGAGGCCGCTTGGCTTTCCCCTTTTTCTCGCAACTCCGCCAAGCCCTGCAGGAATTCGCGCGTGCCGTCTTTGGAGCAGTCGTCCACCACCACGATATCCTTGTGCATCTCCGTTTCTTGAACGCGGCGCAGGATTTCGCAAATCGTATTCTTCTCGTTGTAAACCGGAATCACTACCGAAAGCTTTGCATCCAACATCGCTGCGGGATTCCGTCGGGGGTGTGCCATGGATTTGTCCCTATTGTAAGGGTGCCTTCTCCCTCCGTAAAGTTTTCTCTGGCCAATCGATCGCCGTCTGGCGGCGCAGGGCGCCCTTCGCCGGAACTCCCCTCTGTGGTTAAATAGGATTCGCCAGTCTCTCGATCATGCCCACGTTTTACATCGAACAATTTGGCTGCCGCGCAACGCAAGCCGATGGCGCCGCCATCGAGCGCCAATTGCGCGAACAAGGCTGCCAACTCGCCCCCCACTCCTATGCGGCCGACGTCGTCGTGCTGAACACCTGCACCGTCACCGCTGCCGCCGACACCCAGGCGCGCGACGCCATCCGCAAACTCCACGCCGCCAATCCCTCCACGCGCATCATCGTCACCGGCTGCTACGCGCAGCGCGCCCCCGAAGAGCTTGCGGTTCTCCCCGGAGTTTCCTTCGTCGTCGGCAATTCTCACAAGCCGCAAATCCCCAATCTCCTCCATGCCATTGCTCTTATGCCACCCGTAGGGGCGCAGCACGCTGCGCCCCATTTGGCACGATTGCCGCATTCAGGGGGTTTGCCCGATCACGCAAAAATCCTCACCGGCGACATCTTCGTTCTCTCCGAAGTTCTCGTCGCCCCCGTCCTCGGCGGGGAGGGGAATCACACGCGCCCCACGCTGAAAATCCAGGATGGCTGCAACGCCCGGTGTTCTTTTTGCGTGATTCCTTTTGTGCGCGGAAGATCCCGCAGCCTGCCTCCCGAAAAAGTTGTTGCGGAAGTTCAACAACTCGCCGCATCCGGCTATCGTGAAGTCGTTCTCAGCGGCATCAATCTCGGCGCCTACGGCCGCGATCTCTCGCCGCGCGTCCTATTCCTAGACCTCCTTCGCCGCATCCTCGACGAAACTCCCGTCGAGCGCCTCCGCGTCAGCTCCATCGAGCCGCTCGACGTTTCCCTTCCCCTCATCGAACTCATCGTCTCCAGCCAGCGCCTCGCGCCCCACTTCCACATGCCCCTGCAATCCGCTTCGAACCGCATCCTCGCGGCCATGCATCGCTGGTACCGCGCCGAACACTATGCCCGCCGCGTCGAGCTCATTCACGAGTGCCTTCCCCATGCCGCTATCGGCGCCGACGTCATCACCGGGTTCCCCGACGAGACCGAAGCCGACCACGCCGCCACGCTGCGTTTCATTCAAGAGCGACCCTTCACCTACTTGCATGTCTTCTCCTATTCCCAGCGCCCCGGCACAAAAGCGGCGGCTTTGCCCAATCAGGTTGCTGGCGGTGTCATCAAACGCCGCGCGCGCGAATTGCGCGCCCTCGGGGAAACCAAATCCGCCGAGTTTCGCGCCTCACAAATCGGCCGCACCCTTCGTGTCCTCACTTTACGCCGCGATCCCGAGGACGATCCTTCCTTCACGCCCGCAGTCTCCGAAAATTATCTCTCTGTCCAGCTCCCGCTCACATTGCCGCCCAATCAACTCTTGACGGCTTCCGTCACCCACACCGAAGGCAAAAATCTTTGTGCTTTGCCGCTCGAGCCGGTCCTTGCGGCTTCGGCAGCGGGCTGACCCAATCTCATGCGCATACTTGGCATTTCCACTATTGGTCGGGGCTCCGCGGTCACGCTTCTTGACGAAAAGTCCGTTCTCTTCGCCATCGAGGAAGAGAAGCTCAATCGCCTGCAGGACTCGCTCGAAATCCCGCGCCTCGCCCTGGCGCGTTGCCTGCACGAAAATCAATTGAAACTGGCGGACTGCCGCGCCATCGCGCTCGCCGATCGCAGCACTTCGCTCCACCATTCGCGCTTCCGCTGCAAACGCGCCCCGCGCTCCCCCTTTGAGGACCTTCTCCAGCCGCTTCTCCGCGGCGGCCCGCGCCTCTCGCGCTTCGATCACCATCTTTGCCATGCGGCCAGCGCCTACTTCACCTCGGGATTCGATCGCGCCCTCATCCTCACTCTCGATCAGGGCGCCCATTTGCAGTCGGGTCTCATGGCCCTCGGCGACGGAGATGAAATTGAGCCGCTGCATTCCCTGAAGTTTCCCGATTCTCTTGGCTGGTTCTATTCGCGCGTCACGGAGCTTGCGGGTCTCCGCTCGCGCCGCGATGAACACAAGTTGCAATGGCTCAGCAAGGATGGCGAGCCGGAATTTCTCCCGGCCTTCCGCAAGCTCTTCACCTGGAAGCCCACCGGTGCACCCGCCTTAAATCGCCGCTACTTTGCCTCGGGTCCCGACCACCGGGGAATTTTTTCGCCGCAGTTTTACCGCGAACTTGGGCTCTCTTCGCGCAGCCATCCGCCGGGCCCCGTCGTGCGCGCCAATCTCGCCCGCAGCGCCCAGGATTTTCTCGAGGAAGTTGTCCTGCAGCTTGCCGGCAATTTCGCCGAGCGCACTAACGCCCGCTCGCTCTGCCTGGCCGGCGGCATTTTCTTGAATGTGCTTCTGGTCCACGCCCTCGAAGCCCGCGGTCCCTTCGAGCGCGTCTACGTGCAACCCGTCTCCGGCAACGCGGGCACGGCCCTCGGCGCCGCTTATCTTTCGCGCAAAAAAATCACCGGCCATTCCGGCCGCGCGCCGCTCTCGAGCCTCGCTGTTGGCTTGCACGCCAGCCCCCAGGAAATGAAAACCGTTCTCGACAACTGCAAAATCGTCTATCGCTATCTTCCCGGGGAAGAACAAACCGTTGAGGAGTCCGCGCGGCTCCTCCTGCGCGACAAAATCGTCGCCTGGTGCCAGGGCCGCACCGAATTCGGCCACCGCGCCCTCGGCAATCGCAGCCTTCTCGCCTCGCCTTTTTCCGAATACGTCATCGAAAACGTCAACGAATACGTCAAGCACCGCGAGGAATTTCATCCCTTCGCACTTTCCGTTCCCGCCGAGCGCGCTTCCGAGTATTTCGATGCTTCGCCGAACTGCCGCTTCATGACTTCGCTGGCCACGCTCACCAATCCGATCGGCGGCCTCGAACGCTTCGCCTTCCACGGAAACCTGGTGCGCGTCCACACCGTCGAACAGCACGCCAATCCCATCTTCTGGAAGCTGCTGCACAAATTCGGCGAATCGGCGCCCGCGCCCATGCTCGTCAACACCTCGTTCAACCTCTTCGGCGAGCCCCTGGTCACCGACCCGCGCGGCGCCGTCCGCAGCTTCTATTGCGCCGGCATTGATGCCCTCGCCCTCGGCCCCTTTATGCTCGTGAAATAACCGCGCGTTGTTGTTCAGTGCCGCACACCCCGCCCTGGTCGTGGAGGTGCGTCTTCCTTAGTAGGGGTCCAGCACGCTGGACCTCATCTGGGCGAGGCGTAACCCCCCCCCCGTCATTCCGAACGGAGTCCGCGAAGTGAGGAACCCCTCTGTCCTCTTTTCCCCCAGCGCGGAATCACTGCCGCCTAGCTCCAGATTGTTTTTCCGAATTCACCAGCGCCGGACGGCGCTTGATATCTCAGCGGCCAGCTATCCCTCGAAAATCACCTGCGCGAACGCTTGCTCTGCCGTGTGCGTGATGCTCACCGCGATATTCTTCACGCCCAGCGCCTCGGCAATCTTCTTTGCCTCGCCTTTCAACGCCAACGTCGGCCGCCCGCCCCTCTGCCGCACCACTTCCCCGTCTACCCAGCGCACCCCGCGGCTCCAGCCCGTCCCCAACGCCTTCATCGCCGCCTCTTTCACCGCGAAGCGCCCCGCATACCTTTCATATTTGTTCTTGAACTGCTCGCAGTACGCCACCTCATCCAGCGTATAAACGCGCCGCAGAAACCTCTCCCTCTGCGCCTCAATCACCTCCTGGATGCGCTTCACTTCCGCCACATCAATTCCGAGTCCAACGATCATTCAACTGCCCATCCTCGACCCGATTATACTGTCAGGACCATGCCGCGACGGAAAACATCCGCAAAAACCCCCGCGAACCGCAAACGCGCCATTGCGCACCCACTGCCTCTTTCGCCGGCTTGGGTTTTGCACCGTTCCCGCGGCCTGCAAATCTTACAGCTCACGCCATTCGGCAAACTCCCCTGGCTCGTCCACGGCTTCAGCACGCGGCCCGGCGGCGTCAGCCAACTCGAAGGTCGCCAAGTCCTGAATCTCAGCCTCATGGAATGGGACACGCGCGAAAATGTCGCCGCAAACCGCCGCCTCCTGCAAGCCGCGCTCGGCGCCGAAAATTTCACGCTCGTGCCGCTCAAGCAAATCCACTCCGACGTGATTCACCTTTTCTCCGCCGCGCCTGCTCACGCCTGCAAGGGCGACGCCTCCGTCACGAATCGCCCCGGCCTGCTTCTCACCGTGCAAACCGCCGATTGCGTCCCGATTCTTCTCGTCGATCCCAATAAGCGCGTCGTTGCCGCCATTCATGCGGGTTGGAAGGGCACGCTCGCCCGCATCGCCGAAAAGGCCGTCGGCCGCTTACGCCTCGAATTTGGCAGCAAGCCTTCCCAACTCCTCGCCGCTCTCGGCCCATCCATCGGCCCCTGCTGTTACGAAGTCGGCGCGGATTTCGTCACCAAATTCACCGCGCAATTCGCGGACGCTTCCGAGTATTTCGATGAGCCGCGCACGGGCGATGAGCCCAATCCGCTGCAGTGGCTCAGCATGATGCCCCCGGGCCACCAGCCTGCGCCGCGCCATGTCCACCTCGATCTCCCCAAAGCCAACCGCGCGCAACTCCTCGCCGCCGGCCTGCGCCCCCGAAACATTTTCCCCAGCGGCCTCTGCACCGCTTGCCGCACCGATCTCTTTTTCAGCTACCGCCGTGAAGGCGCCCTATCCGGGCGTCTCCTGTCGGTAATTGGAATTCGCGAGTAAGAAAGCGGACTTTCCTTCAAGGAAGAACTGCGAGCGGAGAATTCTTGACCTCAATCAGCGCCAATTGCCCGCACGCCGCCATCACATCGCGCCCGCGCGAATAGCGCACAAAGGCCGGCACGCCACGCTCTGTCAAAATCCGCCGAAACTCCTCGATCGTCTCTTGGCTCGATTCCTTGTACGGCAATTCTCCCGGATTCCACGGAATTAAATTCACCTTCACGCTCTTCAGCGGCGCAAGCAGCTTCACCACTCTCCGCGCATCTTCCGCCGCATCATTTACGCCGTCCAGCATCACGTACTCAAACGTCAAATGCTCCCAATTCCGCAACGGATATTCCCGGCACGCCTCCATCAGCACTTTCAGCGGGTACTTGCGGTTGATGGGCATCAACACGTCGCGCTGCTCATCGTTCGACGCATTCAGCGAAATCGCTAGCTTCGGCCGCACCTCTTCGTTCGCCAGCCGCTCCATCCCCGGCACAATGCCGCTTGTCGAGAGCGTCACATGTTTCGGCGATAGCCCCACGCCATCTTCATCCAGCAGAATCCGCAACGCCGCCATTACATTCTCAAAATTCAGCAGCGGCTCTCCCTGCCCCATCAACACCACATTCGTCCGTCCCGCCAATCCGTCCGCCTCGGCATCGTTCGTTCCGTCGCCCGTCGGCGCGCCCGAATTCTTTTCTGGAGCCTCGCCCATTTCCTGCAGCGGCACCAGCACCTGCCCCACAATTTCTCCCGCCGTCAAATTCCGGATCAATCCAAGCTGCGCCGTCAGGCAAAACTGGCAATCCACCGCGCAGCCCGCCTGGGTGCTAATACAAATCGTCTGCCGCCCCTCGCTTGGCATGAACACCGCTTCCACCGCCGCCGGCTTCTGCAGTGTCTTCCGGGCTTCTTTCTTCTCTGCGCTTTCTGCGTCCTCTGTGTTCTCTGCGTTAGAGCTTTTTCTTTCCTCTCCGATCCCAAACAAATACCGCACCGACCCATCCTTCGAGATATACCTCCGCCGCACCTCCGGCAAAGTGA
>Ga0182027_10005355_pt1 | contig 19529 bp, 16 predicted proteins | sample 712E1DmetaG_FD_121300 | JGI IMG/M metagenome (GOLD analysis project Ga0182027, IMG submission 121300) | Permafrost microbial communities from Stordalen Mire, Sweden - 712E1D metaG (Illumina Assembly) | ecosystem: Environmental > Terrestrial > Soil > Wetlands > Permafrost | place: Sweden...
TACGATAAGCGATAAGCCAGAATTTTTATATGATAATATTTCTGGAAGGATAAGCTTTCCATATACTGACCAAAGTTTATCTGTAAGAAACTCATTTACATTAATACCTCAAGTATATGGATATTATGAGCAAGGTATCACTAATCCTTATGCTGATGAAATATTCTCAGTCTCGTCAGGATATCATAATGCAAAATTGACGATACTTTATCTAAAGGCAGCTGATGTCACAAGATTATATATCAATACAGAAGAAGGGGACCGTGATAAAATTGTATTTGATCGTCTTAATGGGACAGTGCCATTTATCAGGACAAACAATACACGCTACGCATATTTTGAAATACCTGTAATTGATTCATCATTCAGTCAAGCGGTGGACATGAATGCAGCATATACTGTTCAGAAATTAGAGCCTGGATGTAGAGTGATGTTTAAAGAGATATATTGTGGAAGTGTTAAAGAAGAATTTGTTAGTACAGATACTGAAGAGATAAATTATCTTACTGCATATGTGAATCTTACTGATACTGCTTATAGTGCAAACGCAAGTATGGTAATGCAGAATCCAAATGTATATAATATATATGTACAAAATGCTCAGGCAACAACATCAATCATTGTTAAGATGACTCATGATCCGGATTTTGTTGCATATGTCGGAAATAAAAAGATTCCAATAACATCAATCGGTCCAGATTTTATGCTCATAACACCGGGATTATATGGCGATTATACTATAAGACTAGAATATCACAGCGGAAAACTAGTCACTATAGGAATTGTTATCAGCGTATTATCTGTATTGACATTAGCTGTATATTTTATCATCCAAAATTTTCGTAATAAACGGCTCGCTAAAAAAAGAAATAAAGATAAATATCATAAGAATAAAAATGATTCTGATGATTCTGATAAAAACTATCTACATTCATCGAGCGATTCACCGTATTATTTGAATATGAAACGGGGTGATATGAAATGAAATCAAAAGCGTTCGATAAAAACTTTAGAAAAAAAAGAAATTGGCTGCTTGGAATAATACTATTCTATGTCGTTATAGCTGCAGTATTTGCTGTTTTAATTGCTGCAGGAATGATACAGAGAGCACCATCAGTTATAGCTACAGCGGTAGGATCTGATTCCATCCCTGACGTGCCGTCAAATTCTATTCTTCTAAACTTACAATCAGCACAAAATTTTATGGAGAATCATATGATAGAAAGTAACGGTCATATCAATCTGTACATTGCAATCAACAATGATACAAGCAACATGACTGAAAGCAATATTTCTGATAATGCAAATGATTTCCAGACTAATAGCGAAGCTGCAAGTTATTATCTTCTATGGACAGCTAAAGCTCAAGATAAAGAAAATTTTGACAAGGAATTGCAATTTGTCAAGACATATATGATCTATCCGAAGTTTGGCTACATGATGTGGCGCTTGACGTCAAATGATACCGTTGTAAGCGATGGCTCGAACATTGCATCTGATGCTGATCTTAGGACTATTAAGGCGCTTCTAATTGCAGAAAAGCAATGGCATGATAGCTCGTATACAAGTATGATAAATGAGATAGCTTCAGGAATAGAAAAAGTCGCTATTACAAAAGATGGATATCTTGCACCATACGGCGGAGTATCGGGTGAGAATTCTACATGGACGGCAAATGAAGTATGGTTATCGTATACAGATTTTACTGTATTGAATGAATTATCCAATAGGTTTGGGGCGCCATGGACTGCACTGTATGCAAATATGAAAAAGGCCAGCCTTAATGCACAGATTGCAAATGGATTATACAATTCCATGTTGACTGAAAGCAGGCAGTATGGAAATGGTATTGATGCTGGAGGATATAGTATAAATTCTATGTGGATGATGGTGCGAAATGCTGAAAGTTCAGATAATGAATTGATGCAGTCAGCAAACATATCTCTACAATTCTATAAGAATAAATTTCAAGAAGATGGAGAGCTCTACGCAAATTATGGCTCGAATGGCGATGCGTTAAGTCCTGCCGATACTCCGTGGGTATATGCACTTGTTGGAAGGGCAGCGGTAGCGCTCAATGATACGGATTTCAGTCAGAAGATGATGCAGAAATTGATTGATAAACAGATTAGTGATAATAGCACGCAATATTTTGGCGCATTCCCAGAAGATTACGAGAATACATCTAGAGTTGGACAGTTTACTATGCAGGAAAGTATATTGACGATGCAAGACTTTGCAGATAAGATTAAAAATTAATTAAGGTGAAAACCATGACAACAGAAATTATTGAAGATGTATTTAGTAAATATACTACATATACTACAGACTTATATGGTGAAGATATACAACCTATGACAACGGTTCAACCTATGTACGTACGAAAAGCATTGATTATGGCAGGAGGATTCGGCTCAAGGATGAAGGAATTGACCGCGAATACGCCTAAACCAATGTTGACATTGCAGGGAAAACCAATACTTGAATATTCAATTGATTTATGCAAACGATATGGAATAAAAGATATTGCAATAAGCATATATCATTTTGGAGATAAGATAAAAGAATATTTTGGAGACGGCTCAAGATTTGGAGTAAATATTGTATATGTTGAAGAGCCTGTGCCAATGGGAACTGGAGGGGCGCTTCGCTTACATAAAGAATGGCTTAATGAACCGTTCATGATGTGCAATGCTGATGAATTGAAAGATATAAATCTACATGAGATGTATTTACAACACGTATTAAGTGATGCATTAGTTACGATTGCATTGACTTATGTTAATGATCCATCACAGTATGGAGTTGTAGATTTGGATGGAAACTTGATAAAGAGATTTGTCGAGAAACCTAAACTTGAAGATGCGCCATCTAATTACATCAATGCAGGATTGTATATAATTGATCCTGCAGCTTTGAAATATGTTCCAGAAGGCTTTACAATGGTTGAGAAAGATTTGTTTCCATTATTAGCTAAAATGGGTAAATTGAATGGATATAAGTTCAATGGACAATGGTTTGATACAGGTACGAAAGAGAGATATCTTACGACTGAGGAGAACTGGAATGGGTTCTTAGAAGAGCCATGGAGAAAATTTAGATAGAATTTTTTATAGTCTTAATATATTGTACATTAACAAATTATTTAAACAACATTTGTGTATTCTTGGATGGGTGATTCTTATGAAGATTGGATTTATTGGGCTTGGCAGGATGGGTTTCTCGATGTGTGAAAGATTATTAAATCATAATATTGATGTAGTAGCTTACAATCGTAGTATTGATAAGACGATTGAACTTGAAAAGAAGGGTGCGATCAAATCGACTTCAATTGAAGAATTAATATCTAAGCTTCCGAACAGGAAAATTATCTGGCTCATGCTTCCAGCAGGGAATGTTACAGATAAAACCATTAAAGAATTGCTTCCATTGCTAAAAAAGGATGATATCATAATTGATGGCGCTAATGATTTCTATCAAAATGCAGAAAAACATAATCTTGAATGTAAAAAATTCAAAGTAAATTTCTTCGACATTGGTGTTTCTGGAGGCATTTGGGGATTAAAAAATGGTTATACATTGATGGTTGGTGGAAATAAAGATTTATTCAAGACAATAGAACCTTTATGTAAAGCATTAGCTCCTAAACGCGGTTACGCGTATTTTGGTCCAGCAGGTTCTGGTCATTTCGTAAAAAGCGTACATAATATTATAGAATACGTTTATCTTCAAGGGTTAGCGGAAGGTGTAGAATTATTAAGCAAGTTCAAGCATCCAATACAACTAGACAAAGCAACTGAAGTTTGGGAAGAAGCCTCAGTCATTAGAAGCTGGCTTTTAGAACTAACGACAATTGCATTAAGACGAAAAGATTTCAATAATATAGGAACAGCAATAGGCAGCGTGACGATTGAAGAATTACAGGCAACAAAAAATAGCGTCAAAGGATACTCACCAGCATTCGATGTTGCAGTAAAGATAAGAAAAGACAAATCAAAAAATTTCGTGTTAGGAAAAAGAACGATTGCCGCAGTCAGAAATGAATTTGGCGGACATGCAGTAGAAAAATTTAAAAAATAATCAACTCATCCAACTTGTATGATCATCATACAACAAGACTTAAATGAGATTTCAAAGCATGCTGCGTTTGCTATAATAGAAGCGTCAAAGAATATCTTAAAATCCAAAGAATATGTGACTATTGCATTGCCTGGAGGAAGAAGTGTCAAAGGCATCTACAACGAGTTAAGCAAGATTGAAGATCCAGCATGGAAAAAGATCCATATTTTTCTAGTCGATGAACGAGTAGTACAAGTGTCCGACCCAGAGAGCAATTTCAAACTCATCTGGGAATCATTTGCAAACGTCTTAGTTACAAAGAAATTATTACCATTAGAAAACTTGCATCCATTAAGGATTGATGATACCAAAGATTATGGTGCAAACAATTACACTCAAGCCCTAAAAAAGCATGGAGGAAAATTTGATATTGTATTAGTGTCAAGCGGTGAAGACGGACACATTGCAGCACTCTATCCTGATCATAAAGCACTAAAAATAAGAGGAAAAAGTTTTATATTCTTGGATGATAGTCCAAAGCCTCCATCAAACAGGATAACATCGAGTATTGAATTAGTATCTGAAGCAAAACTATTGATATTATTATTTATTGGAGAATCAAAGCGTGAAGCCTATCAGAAATTTAATAACGAACATGTTCCAATCATCGATTGTCCTGCAAAGATTGCAAGAAAAATGAAGAATTCTACAGTATATACAGATATTGTTTGAAGTGTGATTTATCTTTCACAACTTATATCAATATTACAGCATTCTTATTATTGGTGATAATAATGAAACAATATACTTTATCAGCTATAATTTTATCGTTATTACTTGTAATAATTGTGAGCGGATGTACAAACAATACTAACCCTGCTCCTCCAGGAGTTACTCCCGCTTTACCTTCAACCAATAATCAAAACGTTGCACCTCCATCAACAGCAAATCCGAATTCCAATTTTGTAAACCCTGTAGGTCAAAATCTTGCTGACTCAAGATTTGCAAATGATTCCTATCTAATATCAGGAGATACTCTTGATGCAGCTACAGTAAATGCTATATCTGGATTTCAAATAAACAAGACAGCAAACAGCGACGGTACAACTACAATAATTTTAACTTCTTCAAATCCTGAATATCAGAATCAGACATACACATTGCAACCAGGACAAAAATTATATTTCATAGAAATGAATCTTGCAGATGATTCAAACGATAATGATAATATTATAGGTGATGATAGAGCATTAATCACCGATGCAGATGACAATATAATTGCTATGCCAAATACAGGACAAGAAAGAACTACTAGTGGAGGAGGATTTGGCAACTTGACTGCAGACCAAAGATTGCAATTAAGTCAAGAGATGGTCGATGCATGCAATGGTCGATCAGAGAATGATAGTTGTACTGTAATGACTCCAAGAGGACAAGAAAATGGAACATGTATAATAAGAAACGAGACATTGACATGTGCAATGCAACGAGGGAATTTTACAAGAAGTATTACACCACAATAAAATCTTATGCTGTTTTTTTAATTTTTCTTAGTATGTCCCACTCAATTAGGCCTATTGGTTGTATTCCAGAAATATATTCGATGCCAATTCCTTGTGGTAGATAGATACACACTTCTTTATTGGGTTCATCTATACCCTTCTCTATTTTTTTCTCTAATATCTTTTCATTAAATCCTAAGATTACTCCTTTTCTTGGTATAGTCTCTTTTAGCAACTTTCTAAGATCGTCTTTATTGAATCCGTGTTCTTTAAATTCAGGTAACAATAATTTTAAAATTTCCCAATTCCAACCTTCACATAATTCACTGATATACTCTGGCATGAATCCTGCTTTTGATTGGATATAATGTACGTCAGCAAGTCCTTTAGCGTAAACTTCTGCTTTAAAAACGGATTCTTTCCATGTACATAAATCCGCATCTACTTCTAGATTGTTTTCTTTGAAATATCTTCCATTAGGTGCAAAAAATAGAAAGTCTTGATAACGATCTTTTTTATTTTTAATCTCATACTCAAATATTCCCGTCTCTAATAGATAAACTGTAGCTTCTATACTTGTACCATGCACTAGTACAGTCTTGCTTTCATCAAGTGCTCTGACAGGTGGTTTATAATTTTCTTCAGACATTTTATTCTCTAAAGATTAATAGTCAAAATCGTTTATAAATTTTATTAATAATACTACTATAAAATGATAACATATCTACTTCAGCATCTTCTTAAGAAATTGTCCAGTATAGGATTCTTTTATTTTTACTATCTCTTCAGGCGTTCCAACACCAAGAACAATGCCACCATTATTTCCGCCTTCTGGACCTAAGTCAATTATCCAATCTGAACATTTGACAACATCCAAATTATGTTCAATTATATACACAGAATTTCCTTTATCCACTAATCGATTCAAAACCGTTATCAACTTTCGTGTATCTTCGAAATGTAGTCCTGTTGTCGGTTCATCAAGCATATACGCTGTATTTCCTCTCTTCTGTTTCGCTAACTCACGTGTTATCTTGATACGCTGCGATTCTCCACCAGAAAGAGTTGTCGAAGCTTGTCCTAATTTAATATATCCTAAACCTACATCCATCAATGTTTCCACTTTTCTTTTGATTGAGCTATGATTCTCGAAATAATTTACTGCTTCTTCAACAGTCATATCCAAGACTTCAGCAATATTTTTTCCTTTGTATAATATATCTAATGTCTCCTGATTATATCTTCGTCCCTTACACTCGGAACATTCAACATACACGTCAGGCAAAAAATTCATTTCAATCTTTATCAATCCATCACCTTGACATTCTTCGCATCGTCCGCCTTTGACATTAAAAGAAAATCGTCCTTCTTTATATCCTCGAGCTCTAGCATCTTTTGTTGCTGCAAAAATTTTTCTTATATCATCAAATATTTTAGTGTATGTAGCAGGATTTGAACGTGGTGTTCTTCCAATAGGATCCTGATCAATGACTATAACGTTATTAATGCTTTCAGGTATCTCAATTTTTTTATATGTTCCAATCTTATCAACGTTCTCGCCAAAATGTCTTCTCATATATGGCATTAATGTCTGATTCATCAGTGTAGATTTTCCTGAGCCTGAAACTCCAGTTATAGTACATAATACTTCTGTAGGTAGAGATACATTGATATTTTTCAGATTATTTTCGCTTGCACCAATTATCTTGATATATCCTTTTGGAAATCTTCGTGTTTTGGGAACTTCTATTTTCTTAAGACCAGAAAGGTATTGTCCAGTTATACTCTTAGGATTCTTGATTATCTCTTGAATAGTTCCTTTAGCAGTAATATGTCCGCCATGGATTCCTGCACCAGGACCCATATCAATTATATAATCTGCTTTTCTGATTGTATCTTCATCATGTTCAACAACAATCAATGTGTTTCCGATATCACGAAGTCTATTTAACGTACTGATTAATTTTTCATTATCTCTCTGATGTAATCCTATTGATGGCTCATCAAGAATATATAATACACCCATCAAGTTTGATCCTATCTGTGTTGCAAGTCTTATCCTTTGAGCTTCTCCACCAGAAAGTGTACGAGCTGCACGTGATAATGATAAATAGTTTAGACCAACATTTTTCATGAATCCAAGCCTTTCATTTATTTCTTTCAACACTTGTTTTGCAATAAACTTATCTTTATCATTAAGTACCTTGTCAAGATTATGAAAAAAATCAATTGCTTCATCAATACTTAAATCAGTAACATCAATTATTGATTTCTTGCCAACTTTTACAGAGAGAACAATATCTTTCAATCTCTTGCCCATACAGACTTTGCATGGCTTTGAAATCATGAATTTTTCCATATCTTCTTTACGCCATTCTGATTCTGTCTGACGATATAATCGTAATGTCTGTGGGATGACTCCTTCCCAACCTTTTGCAAAATTCATGCTTGCGCCATTACTCCAATTACCACTGATACTATCAGTAGTCCCGTGCAATAATATATCAACCTGTTTTTTAGTAAGTTTATTTATTGGAGTAAAAACATCAAATCCATACTTTTTACCGACGGCAGCTAGTTGTTGCACTCTCCAAGACATATCTATCTTGCCATATACAGCAAGTGCGCCATCCATTATACTTTTTGATTTATCAGGAATGACTAAGTCTTCTGAAATCTGCATAATCTCTCCAAGACCGTGGCATTCAGGACATGCACCGAATGGACTATTGAATGAGAACATCCTAGGTTCAAGCGGTTCAAAGACAACTTCAGGATGATTAGGACAAGCGCCGTGAGTAGTATAGACTGTTTCACCGATTCCACGCTCTAATTCTTTTTTCTTGTCGAATGACTTATTAGATTTTTCAGATGCTTGCACATCTAGAATTATTATTCTTCCTTTTGCGAAATGTAATGCCTGCTCTACTCCTTCAGATATCCTTAGACGCTCATCATCGTTTATTGTGACTGTATCAATGATTGCTTCAATCCAATGTTTCTCGTAACGAACAAGTTTTACTTCATCCTTGACAGTATCTAGGCTATAATTCTTGCTATCAACCCGAACTTTAGTGAATCCTTCTTTCTTTAAATCATCAAATACATTTTCATGAGTTCCTTTCTGTCCACGGATGACTGGAGCTAAAATACTTATCTTCTTATTGACATCGCTCATAATTAGATTTACGATATTCTCGTTTGATTGAGGTTTTATCGGGCTAGAACATTTAGGACAATACATGATACCGATACGTGCAAATAATAATCTTAAGTAATCATAGATTTCAGTAACAGTGCCGACAGTAGATCTAGGATTCTTGGATGTAGTTTTTTGTTCTATGGAAATTGCAGGAGATAAACCTTCGATGGAATCAATATCAGGTTTTTTCATAAGCCCCAAGAATTGTCTTGCATACGCAGACAATGATTCAACATATCTACGTTGACCTTCAGCATATATAGTATCGAATGCTAATGTGGATTTACCAGAACCAGATAGACCTGTGATGACGACTAACTTGTTTCTAGGAATATCTACACTGATATTCTTCAAGTTGTGTTCACGTGCTCCCTTTATTATGATGTTGTCGTTCATACCATCTCAATTTGAATCATATTATTATACTCTAGAATAATATGAGGGAACAACTTTCCATTTATAAGCATTATGGAGGAATGTCTAGTGAAGAGAATTATATAGGCTGATTATTTTATTGCATGCGGATTCATGCTTTTCCATTCTTTAAATGATTTTACTTGTGACGGCGGTGTAGCATCTCCACGATTTACAACATTTACATACCAATCATCTTCTTTTCTCTTCAAAGATTCTTCTGTAGCACAATAATGCATTATTGGTATTTCTAAAGATATTACTTCAGGTGTAGCGTGCCTTAAAGGCCAATGCATAAAAGTTTCCCATTCTTTCAAATATGGGACTTCATATCTATTGCCATTCATGTTTACATAAATTATATTATCAGAAAGTCTAAAGATTCTAGGATTATTCGCAGCATTAAGCTTTTTAGTCGAACCATCGCTAAGACACTTAATTATTGGAAGATTATATCCTCTTCTAGGATTCTCAATCATGATATTTCTTAATTCAACGAAGTTTTCCTCGGAGATTCTTTCATCAGCATCTAAAATCAATACATTTTTTGTCTTAATCTGATCTAGAGCCCAATTTCTTGAAGATGCAAAATCTTTAAATGGACGAGAATAAACGGACAAATGAGAATACTTAGCTTGCATATCGTTTAACACATTAAGTGTCTCATCAACTGAACCAGTATCTACAATAACTGCCTTTTCAACATGAAGAATGGCGGCCTCAATGAATGAGATTATTCCTCCAGCAGGATTTATCATTTCATCTCTTACGATTGCACATAAGCTTGTATCAGGCAAAACAGCATTAATCATAATGCTCGAGAATGACTATATATTTATAAGTTTTTCACTCCTTAATTACATCAAAAAAATGTTTCTGCTTCATTTCACTACTTGCCATGTTCATAAGTATGGGAAGATTCTCGACATCTGCAGTCAAATACTTTTTCAATTTCACAAGAGCATCGTTGTCTCCTTTCTCGTATCTATGCCATAATATGACTGCATCAAATCCTGTAAAATTCTCAATATCATCATCTCTTGATATTCCTCTGACCCGTTCAATATTCTTAAGGCCTCCTCTGAATCCAAGATCAGCCATGACATATCTTAAGTCCGTATGAAATGATGGAATTGTAGTATCTGGAAATTTGTTCTTGATGAATGGGATATCAAAACACTTACCATTGAATGTGACGATATTTTCATATTTTTTTAGTTCTCGCGCAAATTTTTCTAAGTCTTTTCCTTTCATAAATATTTTTGTACCTTCAACACTATGAATACCGATAAGAGTTATATCGTTATAATGCGAAGATAACCCGGTAGTTTCGATATCAAGAAAGCATGTCTTCTTCTTTAATGATTCATACATTCTCCAATGCTGATTATTTGGAAGACTAGAAAAGAAAGCAAAATCTTTATTCTTAAGAGCCTCAATAGAATTATTTATATGGTTCATCAATAATTCCTTTCTCGATTCTGTTATCGGAATCTTAGACTGATTATCTATAAGATCCTGCCAAGTATGGATATTATTACGCCATAATTTTATTTCAGCATTCCTCGTGACTCTTGGAATGTGTACAAAAGTGTTTTGAAGCATAATCCAAAGAAATTATGGATTGGTTTTAAACTTTACTAAGTACTGATATATAAATCGATAAATTATATTTTAAGAATCTTTTTAAATTTGGCCCTGTTGTTTTGTTTTGTGGTTCCATCAAAATCAAGACGCGGTGTTAAACCTGATCCTGAAGCATCAAACTTAGATTTATATTCGAAGAGTTTATTGGAAAAGATTTATTTCTTTTTTCTCTCATATTCTTTCTGAGAATTAACATTCGTCACTTGTTGCTTCAACGCTTCAATCGTGTCACGCAACTCAATCGCTTTCTCGAAATCTAACTTCTCTGCAGCAACTCTCATCTCTGCATCAAGTTCAATCAATTTCTTCTCGACATCCTTTGCAGCCATATGCTTGATGCCTTTCAATTCGTATTTCTTGTCTGCAATTTTCTTGATGATTGTAGTTGGAGTAATGTGATTAATTTTATTGAATTCAATTTGCATCTCTCGCCTATTCTTTGTTATTTCCATTGCTGATTTAATTGATCTAGTAAGTCTATCAGCATATAAAATAACTTTTCCATTCACATTTCTTGCGGCTCTTCCGATAGTCTGAATTAGCGAACGCTCGTCACGCAAGAATCCTTCCTTATCTGCGTCTAGAATGCAAATCAGACTAACTTCAGGAATATCAAGTCCCTCACGTAATAAATTTATTCCTACGAGTACATCAAACTCTTTGTTTCTTAATTGTCTTACAAGTTCGATTCTTTCCAAACTTTCAATTTCAGAATGCATATAACGGACTTTGATACCTTCTTTAGATAAATAGTCAGTCAAATCTTCAGCCATCCTCTTCGTAAGTGTAGTTATTAATACTCGAGAATCATTCTCGACTGTCTTCTGGATTTCAGAAATCATATCCTTGATTTGATCCTTAATTGGACGCATCTCTACGATTGGATCAATCAATCCGGTCGGCCTGATTATCAAGTCAACAATTTGTCCTGAACTTTTTGTCTCATATTCTGAAGGTGTTGCTGATACGAACACTACATGATTGAAATATTTTTCAAATTCCTGAAACTTCAATGGCCTATTATCAAATGCTGATGGTAATCTAAATCCGAAATCTACAAGATTCTTTTTACGCGCATAATCTCCCTTATACATTGCATTACTTTGAGGTATTGTCTGATGCGATTCATCGATTATCAATAAGAAATCCTTTGGAAAATAATCTAGGAGAACATTTGGTGGAGTATTCTTGCTTCTACCATCAAAATGTCTGGAATAATTCTCAATACCATTACAGTATCCCATCTCTTCAATCATCTCAATATCATATTTTACTCTCTTACGAAGTCTCTCAGCTTCAAGCATTCCAAGATTTGGAAGCTGTTCTTCTAATTCTTCTTTGATGGCATTAATAGCTTTGTCATGCTTCTCTTCAGGCACGACAAACTGTTTAGCAGGAAATAATAATATCTTGTCAAATTTAGAAATCATCACATTAGTGATGTGATCTAATTCAGTAATTTTTTTAATGATTCCATTATCTAATTCTATTCTAATAATATTATCTTCATATCCAGGAATTACATCAATGACTTCTCCACGGACACGGAATTTTCCTGGCTCTAAAGATTGATCATTACGTTCATACTGCATATCGATGAACCTTGCAATAAGACTTTGACGAGTATATTTAGAATTGACTTCAAGCATCGTACTCATCTTCTTGAAATCCTGAGGGTCACCAAGACCATAGATACAAGAGATTGATGCAACAATTATTACATCTTCTCGAGACATTAAACTAGCGACAGCGTGCAAACGCATCTTTTCAATCTGCTCATTCACAGTCGATTCCTTCTCGATATATACATCGCTTGCAGGCATATAACTTTCAGGCTGATAATAATCATAATAAGAAATAAAATATTCAACACGATTATTCGGGAAGAATTCTTTCAATTCAGTATATAATTGTGCAGCAAGAATCTTATTATGCGCGATAACAAGAGTAGGCTTCTGAACCTTATTAATTACATTTGCCATAACAAACGTCTTTCCAGAACCAGTAATTCCAAGAAGAGTCTGTCTAGGATATTTATAATAGCCATCAACTAATTTCTTGATAGCTTCAGGCTGTCCACCTGCAGGTTTAAAGGGTGATACGAGATTGAATTTCATAAGAAACAGAGTCTATTATCGTTTATATAATTTATGGAAGGATATCCTATAAAAGTCTGGGCAACGCTAATCTAAGACGATTAGACTCTTAGTAATCCACGGAATCCTCTGATGGCATAATAAGATTCTGCACCGTTATGATACACAAAGACTTGGTCGTAGCGGCGATCACAAAAGAGTGCGCCGCCGAGTTTTCTAATTTCAGTTGGTGTTTTCACCCAACTTGATGTCTTCGTATCAAAATTTCCAAGTTTCTGCAACTCTCGATATTGATCTTCTGATAAGAGTTCAATGCCCATGGCAGCCGCCATATCAATAACGTTATTTTTTGGTTTAAATTCTTTTCTTGACTCCAGTGCTTCACGATCATAACAAATATTTCTGCGGTCTTTAGGAGTTTCCGCTGAGCAATCATAAAAAATGTATTCGCCCGTCTTTTTATCTAGACCTACAATATCTGGCTCACCGCCAGTTCTTTCCATCTCACTCAGTGACCATAATTTTTCAGAATTAGTTTCTAGCTTTGCTTGTACTTTAGTCCATTCAAGACCTTTATGACGATTTATGTTTTTCTCAAAACGAGCTTTCAATACTTTGAGTAGTTCTTCACGTAATTCTTTCGACAACACCTTATTACTAGTATGATTTTTCTTAATCATAATATGTTGTAATTAATTTTATTTATAAAAACTATGAAAGATAAAATTGTGGATGTAGTAGTTCACGCATTCTCGAACGTAATTGAGCGAGCTTATTTATACCATTCCTTATTGACGAATTTTGCAAGTGCGCATCTTGTTGCATCTTCGAATTCTTTGACTCGAGTATATAATCCATTTGTTAGAATTCCGTTTGTACCTTCATTATGTCTGATTAAGTCTTTGTCATCTTTCATTAATTCTTGAATTATTGGACCTAGTTCTTCACCATTATTTATTCTATTTTCGATATGCTTTGGTAATTCTATACTTGCACTTTGTCCTAAGCCAATCAAACCATTCTTGTCTATGATTGCAACCCAATCACCTAGAAACATTCCATGACTATTAGAATGTACGTTTCCTTCCATTCCTAGACCATAGTCTGCACCTGTTTTATTGATAGCTTGTTTTGCCCTATTTATTGCTCCTGTAATTGTTTCTTCATTAGTTAAAGGTTGAGAACTAACTCCTGAATCGGTTTCTATAGAAATAAATTCAGCATCATTCCATACAAGCTTGATGATATTCTGAACAGCACTATTCTTAGCTCTATTGAGTGTACCGACCGCAATTTTCATAACTTGCAGAACAGATTGTCGTTTAAATATTTTATCAAGAAAAATAAAAAAGTTAGAAGATTTTATCTTCTGTAATTACTTCTTCTTGGACGATCAGATGGTCCATCGCGATTTCCAAATCTCTCGCTTGGTCTTCCATCATTAGATCTTCCTTCGAAATTTCCTTCACGTCTTTCTGGACCTCTATCATTACGTCCGAATCTATCCTCGTTGCTTCCATGTGAACTTCTTTGTGGACCTCTAAACGGAGCGCGCCCATGATGATTAGTGTCGTTTCTTCCTTGATGTGGTCTATTTTGGTCAAAACTTCTTCTCTGAACAATTCTTTCAAACCTGATTATTGGATGTTGAGGAATATCTCTCTTTTCTACTCGAATAGTTCTATCAGTAAGTACACTCTGGAAATTTGCGTAATCATGTTGCGTCAATAAAGTTATAGCTTCACCACTCTCTCCAGCTCTTGCTGTTCTTCCGATCCTATGAATATATTCATCAGAATTTTTTGGCAAATCATAATTATATACGTGAGTGATATTTCTTATATCAAGTCCACGTGCAGCAACATCTGTTGCGACTAATATCTGGATATGTTCTTTCTTTAATGCTTCAACAACTTCCGTCCTGCGATTCTGAGTTAATCCTCCGTGAATCGCTCTAGCTTTTAGTCCATTGTTATTCAAGTTGCTCTCAACCATATCAACTTCGTGTCTTGTTGCGCAGAATACTAATGATATTCCTTTATTAGTCTTCAATAAATGTACTAGTAATGAGAATTTTTGTTCAGGCCTAAGATTATAGTATGTTTGTTTTAACAAACTTTTATCAACTTTTGATTGTCCCTGGATGTGTACTGGATTTTTGAAGTTCTCTCTAATTATTGTCTTTATTGGTGCAGCCATTGTTGCTGAGAACAATAATGATTGTTTATCTTTTGGAATATTACGTAATACTATTTTTATATCATCTATAAATCCCATCTCTAACATCTTATCAGCTTCATCTAATACGAAGAATCTGATTTTAGAAAGATTCATTGTTCTTCTATCAATATGATCAAGCACTCTTCCTGGTGTTCCAACACATAATTCTGCTTGTCTTAATCCAGATATTTGTGGCTCAATACTTACACCACCATATACACATACTGTCTTTATTCCAGTATATTTTGCAAAGCTCTTGATTGCATCATTAACTTGGACACATAACTCTCTAGTCGGTGTCAAAATTATTGCTTGTAATCCTTCGCCTTTATTTATCTTAGATAATATTGGTATTCCGAAAGCTGCTGTCTTTCCAGAACCAGTCTGCGACTGACCTATAATATCTTTACCTTCTAATGCAATTGGAATACATTTTGCTTGTATTTCCATAGCTTCAGTAAAGCCTAATTCTTTAACTGCCCGCATTATCTCAGGCTTTATATTCATTTCTTCAAAGTTCATTTTATTCTCCAAAAAGAATTGTCAAAAACATTTAGTTTTTAGTGTAATAGAAATCTTTGATTTCTAAAATTAAACAATCAACGTAATACAAATATTATATCTGTAAACACATCGAACAATGTATGAACATTTCAACAATTTTGTTGAATATCTTATTTTCGACGATGCCCTTGATTGTGAGCAAGCGTCATTTAGAATGAGCTAGCTCTCCACAATTCTTTTCAATTAATACAAGAAACAAAGACTTATTTATAAAGTATGTGGTTTACACATAAAATAGGAGTACTTTATAGTGATTAAATAATGATAATATTTATAAATTAATATTATATCCTTATCGATATCACAGGTGATAACATGAGCACATTCGGTAAAACATTAATTGTCGGCGGACTTGCATTAGCTGTATTCGCAGGATACAAAGGATGTAGTGATTTTAATAACGGAATCAGAGCGGATAAACAAATAATTACTCCTATAAAATTAGCTGGAGCTACAATAACTGCTGGAGCAAATCAAAGTTCTCAATCTATGGAATCACTTTTAACAGAAGCAATGATAAATTCAAAAAAACACGCAGGAGAAAATACTGCAATATATTATAAGACCGATATATATTCAGTCGATAATCTTACTGAATTATTATCTACTGCAGCACAACATGCAAAAGAATTAGGAATGCTAGACAACGCATATAAAACAGGACAATTATCAAGTGATGCACCACAATGGGTACGTTTGACATATGAGAATTGCGTTCCTCCACAAGAAACAAATATGAATTTACGAAGACTTCTATCAAGTGAATTTTCAGGAGTAATTGGCACAGTATACGAAAGTTTCAACGATGCCGTTTCTGGAGGAGTCATAGTAAGTGGAGAAAAAGTAGAAACACAAAATATGTCATTAATAAATATATTAGACGATGCTGCAGGAAAATCATGGTGGCCTACAAGTCATGCAAATTATACAGCTATGAATAATGCTACTGCACACACTTATTTTTCTCTGATATACGCTAATATGGGAGAACTTGACAAAGTAAACGTTGAACTAAACAAAGCACTTACTATCTTAGAAAAATATCCAGACAATGCAGATCTGGCTGTCATAATTCCAGGATACAAGAACTTGAATATGGGTTATCTAAAGAATACTGTCAAAGATGCAATAAAAGAATTTGACGGATTGAATAATGTTGATTCGGACAAGAAATATACCCGTGGCTGGTGGGGTCAAGTCCAGAAAAAAGCAGAATCATTAGGATCAAACGACATGTTTATAGGCGCCATTGCACAAGACCAGAAAGGAAGATATGATAGCAAATCTACAATATGGTGGATAGCTGCTATAGTAGGTGGAGCGGCTTTAGGCGTTACTGGCGGAATTAAATGGTATGATTAAATTAATATATTAGTTGATATGATATAAATTATGTTCGATATCATTGTTAAGAAATCTAAGATTAATGGTTCTGGAGTATTTGCTGGAAAAGATTTTAAGAAAGACGAGATTGTAGTTCGATGGGATTTATCTCGTCTAATAAAAAAAAGTGATGTACAAAAAATATCTAAAGAAGAAAAACCATATATTGCTCACGTAGGTGGAACATATATTCTAATGCAGCCTCCTGCAAGATTTGTCAATCATTCTTGTGATTCAAATACTTATGTCAAAGATTTTTGCGACGTTGCAAAAAGAGATATCAGTAAAGGTGAAGAGATAACAAGCGACTATTCTGAAACTGAAACATCTGACTTTAAGATGAATTGTAATTGTGGAAGCAAGAATTGTCGAGGAATAATTAAACGTAAAAAGCGTTGATTAAACATTTCCACTAATTTTATAAACCAATTATTTTTTCCATATATTGATGCGTCTGTGGTCTAGTGGCATGATTCTGGCCTTCCAAGCCGGAGGACCGGGTTCGATTCCCGGCGGACGCATATTTTATTCTATCGTCTGATTAAATTATATAAAAAATTTAATAAAATAAAAAATTTATCCAAACATTTTCTTTTCTTCACTCACGAAATATTTTTTAGGATATTTCTTAGAGATGGGTTTTGCGCATGTGTTGCATAAGAAAATATTTCTTTTAAATGATATCCCTGATCTTAGTTATACTGATGAAATTAGTGCGATGAGACCTATCTGTCTTAATGGTAAGCTTGAGGATATAAAGAAGCATTTCTGATTTTTTAATTCTTTTATTAAGTTTCCACTTTAAAATGATAACCTTTTTATATTAGATATTGTCTGAAATTGATTAGACTTTTGTGGGTGATAAATTTTAATTGGGTGTGGTGATAAAATGGCATTTAACACTGTTGAAGTAATAGATAAACCTATTAAGGATAAAAAAACTGTTTCTGCATTAGAAGAAGCGTTAAGAGATATAGGGATTTCTGGAGCAGAAGCTTTCTCAACATCATTATACACCTTAGATGGGGAATTAAAAGAACATCAATTGAAGATATTATCTGAATTAGTACATCATCATGTAACAGCAGATGTACTCTTGAATGAATCATTGAATGGTAATCAAGATTGGGATTTCGCAATAAGAGTAGATAGCAAGCCAGGAGTTACTGATAATGCAGCAAGAGTATTGAAAGCAGATATGAAAGCAAAAGATATAGATGGAGACGTCTATACATCAAAAATTCATTATATCAAAGGAGAATTTAAAGAAGAAGCAAAAGATATGCTTGAAAGATTAACATCCAATCCAAAGATTCACGATATCAAGATTCTAACAAGAGAAGAATTCAAAGCACAAGGTGGATTTGAAACGAAAATACATCCAGTTATTCTTGGAACAAGAGATAATTATTTCCTTCTAGATATAGAAAGTATGACTACAGCAGAAAGAATAAAGATGAGTCAATTAGGAACTCTAAATCCTAAATTAGTAAAACCTGGAATGACTGAAGAAGAGATAAATAAATTAAGAGGAGGAACACTCTCACTATACAATCGAGGTTATGGCACTGATTATCTAGATGCGATAGTTGCTTATTTAAACAGTGAACTGAATACTAAAGCAGGATTTAAGAAAGGACAAACTACAGATGTTAGTATAGAGGCTATTGCTCAAAATCAGAGCGAACATTGCAGACACTCAATATATAATGCATCAATCACTGAAAACGTAAAAGGTATATTTGCGGAATATATAAAAAAACCTACAGAAGAAGTATTAAAAGAAAAACCGCATCTTGGAAGGTCAATATTCAAAGATAATGCAGGAGTATTTGTCTTTAATGATAAATGGCTTATCGCAATAAAGAATGAGACTCACAATAGTCCTTCTGCATTAGATCCGTATGGTGGAGCAATTACAGGAATTGTAGGAGTAAATAGGGATCCTGCTGGAACTGGACTTGGAGCAGAAGTCATTGGTAATTTCCAATTCTATAGATTTGGTCATTTAGATGATAAGAGAAGATATTTCAAAACTGATAAACGATTGATTTCAGATTTACTATTGAATCCAAAACAAATATTTACTGGAGTTATAAGTGGGGTACAAGATGGTGGAAACCAGATGGGAATACCGATAGAACTTGGTGCCGCAAGTTATAATGATTGTTATAATGGAAAACCGATTGTCGGTGTAGGAAGTTTTGGAAGATTACCACATGAAATAAATGGAAAACCATCATATGAAAAACATATTGATGTAGGTGATTTAGTTTATATCTGTGGCGGAAGAGCAGGAATAGATGGTGTACATGGAGCAACATTCTCATCAGAAGCTCTTAGTGCTAATTCACCAGCAACAGCTGTTCAAATTGGTGATGCTTACACGCAAAGAAAATTATTCGAAGCATTACTCGAAGCAAGAGACAAAGCGCTTAATGA
>Ga0182027_10005358_pt1 | contig 19523 bp, 15 predicted proteins | sample 712E1DmetaG_FD_121300 | JGI IMG/M metagenome (GOLD analysis project Ga0182027, IMG submission 121300) | Permafrost microbial communities from Stordalen Mire, Sweden - 712E1D metaG (Illumina Assembly) | ecosystem: Environmental > Terrestrial > Soil > Wetlands > Permafrost | place: Sweden...
AGAGTGGCTTGTAAAGAATTCGCAATATCTCAAATTGCTTGAGGAGAACGGAATGATCGTTAAAAAAGGAAACCTCCTTAAACTTACAAAACGCGGCTACTCTGTTTGTGATGAGATCATTTCTAAATTCACTTAAAGTCTTCAGATTCCGATTCTTTTAATTAAAAAATAATCTTAACTTTCATGTAATTAAAATTCACAGGTCAGGCATGAAAATTATTTTTACCATTCTGCTCACATTTCTACTTTGCAGTGCCGCTAATTCACAGACATATAAACAAATAAAAATTCACCTGTCCGGTCCCGGCGATATTGAATTGCTTAATAAAGCAGGCATTGATCTGGAGGGTGCCATTTCGTTAAAAGAGAATACTGTAAAAATTTATGTGAGTGAAACTGAACTCTTGAAGATAAATAAACTTGGACTGAGTTATGAGGTTCTTATTGATGACTGGATTAAATATTATAATAACCTGCCCAAGCTAACAGACCAGGAAAAGATTCAGAATATAGCACAGAACAAAACCCTGAATGGAGTTACCAGTTTCGGGTACGGTTCCATGGGTGGTTTTTACACCCTGGCTGAAGTTAATGCCCAACTTGACAGTATGCACACAAATTATCCTGCTTTAATTACACAAAAAGTTTCAATAGGAACATCTAACGAAGGGCGCCCGATTTATATGGTCAAAATAACCAACAGCGCTAATACTTCTGCAAAACCGCAGGCATCTTATATGGCAATTCACCATGCAAGGGAACCCATGGGTATGGAATGCCTGATTTATTTTATGTATTACCTTCTGCAAAATTATAATACGGATGCATCAGTAAAATATCTGGTTGATAACAGAGAACTTTATTTTATTCCAGTTGTAAATCCTGACGGTTATGAATATAATCATGCAACAAATTCAACCGGAGGCGGACAGTGGCGCAAGAACAGGAAGAATAATGGCGACGGAACATACGGAGTTGACCTTAACCGTAATTATGGCCCTTACGCTTACTGGAATGCTCCAAATGGTGGTTCAAGTACCGCTACGTCAGACGATACTTACCGAGGCACCGCGCCATTCTCCGAGCCTGAAACTATTGCTATTGAAAATTATTTTAACTCACACAAACTTAAAAATTCAATAAGTTATCATACTTATGGAAATGATTTAATATATCCCTATGGCGCTTTGAGCCATGAAACTCCCGATTCATTAATCTTCCGTGAATTTGCAAAAGATATTACAGCAATGAATGGTTATTCATATGGAACCGATCTTCAGACTGTCGGCTATTCCACACGCGGAGGAAGTGATGATTATATTTATGACGGCGATACAGTTGCTAACGGAGGAAAAATATTCGCTATGACACCCGAAGTGGGGACTGATTTCTGGCCTGCACAAACAGAGATTATGCCAGACGTTCAAATCAATCTAAGGCCAAATTTATATTGGGCCTGGATTGCCGGCGATTATGTCTCTCTCCAAAATGCTAACTTTGACAGGCTCTATTTCAAAGCCGGGGATACTGCTTCAGTTCAACCGGCAATAAAAAACAAAGGGTTGTCAACCGCTAGCAATTTGCATATTGAAGTTGCCTCAACAAGCAGTTATTGCACGATTATTAATTCTTCACAGACTTTCGATTCGATAACTACACGCTCAACTAAAACATTCACAAATCCTGTCAAATTTGTTATTGCCCCTAATTGCCCTGTACAGCAGAAAATTCAATTAACAGTAACAACAAAAACGGGCGCTGTAATAATGGCGATAGACACTGTTAATTTCACAGTTGGAATTCCAACTTTTATATTTGCCGACACCACTAATAATCCACTGACATTATGGACGGTGGCTGCCACCCCGGCATCTTCCCCCAAATGGGATGCAACAACTGCCGATTATCATTCCGCCCCGAATTCATATACTGACAGTAAATCAGGAATGTATGTTGCTAACGCTACCGTTACTATGTCGAGCACAAATAACATAAGCCTCACGGGTTACTCAAATCCAATATTATCTTTCTGGACAAAATGGGATATTGAAAATTCTTATGACTGTGGTCTTATCCAAATATCCACTAATAGCGGTTCAACATGGACTTCACTTAAGGGAACTCTTTCAAAATCCGCATCAGGAATAGGGAGGCAACTGCCAGCGGGTGCACCTGTTTATGACGGGACTTTATCTACCTGGACACAGGAAACCGTTGATCTTACAGCTTATGCAGGAGAACAAATTAAACTTCGATTCGCGCTCTGGACAGATGAAGGGTTAAATAAGGACGGCTGGTATGTTGATGATATTAGTATATTTTTTTACGGTACTTTGCCCGATCCTGTTAAAGTTGAAAGTACAGATAAGATTGATTTCACACTTGAGCAGAACTATCCAAATCCATTTAATCCAAACACTGTAATTAAGTATTCAATCCATCAATCAGGAATTGTTTCAATAAAATTGTACAATATACTTGGTTCTGAAGTAGCCACATTATTGAATGAATTTAAAGAAGCCGGGAGATACTCTTTGAATTTCTCATCAGACGAATTGAAGAACAAAATCAGTTCCGGAGTCTATTTTTATACAATAAAAGCAGGCCGGTTTACCCAAACGCGAAAAATGGTTATCATGAAATAATTTTTAACTTTAACCTTCGAGGTTTTCATGAACCTCGAATGTTTTGGTTTCATTTTATGATCTCGGTTATTTGGTCAATAATAAAATCCGGGTTTTCTGCCTGAAGGAGTTCTCTTGTCCTGTAACCATAAGAAACACCGCAGGTTTTAGCGCCGGCACCTATTCCGCATCTTATATCAAGTTCTGTATCACCGATCATCAACGAATGAGAAGGCGAAATATTCAGTTCTTTGCAAATCATTAATAAACCACCCGGAAGCGGTTTTATTTCAACACCCTCTCTTACTCCCATTATGAGCGAAAAATTTTGCTTTAGATTGAAATGGTCAATAATCCTGTCCGCCTGCGCCTGCCCCTTGGTAGTTAGAAGTGAAACATGTATCCCTGCGTTATTCAGATAATCAAGTACAGCGGTAACGCCAGGGTAGAGTTTAGACTCATCAATAAAATCAAAATAATATGGTCTGAATACCTTAATAAAATAGTTGACATCAGTAACAGGAATATTTAACTCCCTGAAAATATCCTCAAAATGCTGCCCAATTCTCATACAAAAATCCTCCTTTGAGAAGGATCCTGGAATGTTCAGAACCTCAAGAGTCTTAACCGTTGTACGGTATATTGTCAGAAAAGAATCAACCAGAGTTCCATCCAGATCAAAACAAACGTGCTGAATATTATCAAGTAATTTTTTATGCATATAAAGAAATATTAATGAAGAATAAACCTACCATTTCCTTTTTATAAAAAAAAATAGTCCCTTCTATCACACGGGCTGTACTTTTGCTCTTGAGCAACAAAAAAAACAGTTAATCTGATTGAATCCCATTCGATTTACTCTTATTTTAAATATTGATATAAAAACAAGAATTACGGAGAAGTAAAATGATTAATAAAATTCAAGAACTACTGGGAAATGAAGCAGACGCACTTTTAAACTACAAAGCAAAATTTCCAAAGGAACAATTACACTTACCTGGTCCTGATTTCATAGACAGGATATTTTCACCGTCAGACAGGAACATTTATACACTTAGAAACCTGCAGTCTATTTTCAACAGCGGAAGGTTAGCAGGAACAGGTTATGTTTCAATACTTCCGGTTGATCAGGGAATTGAGCATACAGCCGGTGCTTCTTTTGCTCCTAACCCGGTTTATTTTGATCCTGAAAATATTGTTAAGCTGGCAATTGAAGGCGGATGCAATGCCGTTGCGTCAACACTTGGCGTACTTGGTATGACGGCAAGGAAATATGCTCATAAGATTCCATTTGTCCTTAAAATAAATCACAATGAACTTTTAACTTATCCGACTAAATACGATCAGGTAATGTTTGCCGGAATCGAACAGGCATGGGATATGGGAGCTGCTGCAGTTGGTGCAACAATTTATTTTGGTTCAGAAGAAAGCACGCGTCAGATAGTTGAGGTCAGCGAAGCTTTCCAATATGCGCATGAACTCGGGATGGCAACCATATTATGGTGCTATCTTAGAAATTCCGCTTTCACAACAAAAGAAAAAGATTATCATGTGGCTGCCGATTTAACAGGACAGGCAAACCATCTTGGCGTTACTATTCAAGCCGATATTATTAAACAGAAACTGCCTGAATGTAACGGTGGTTTTGAAGCTATTAAGTTTGGCAAGACAAGCAAAAAAGTCTATACCGAACTTTCATCGGATAATCCTATAGATCTTACCAGATATCAGGTAATAAATAATTATATGGGAAGAGCAGGACTTATAAACAGCGGCGGTGCTTCAGGCGCAAATGATTTCGCTGAAGCAGCAAAAACTGCTGTTATCAATAAAAGAGCCGGGGGTATGGGACTGATTTGTGGTAGAAAATCTTTCCAGCGTCCTATGGTTGAAGGTGTTAAGCTGCTCAACATCATTCAGGATGTTTACTTAACCAAAGAAGTAACAGTTGCTTAAATATTTATAAGCAATAATTAGAAAAGGCGGATCCATTGACCCGCCTTTTTTTATATAACCATCTTAATACGCTTCTTCAATCCAAACAGGGGCAATCAGAATAAAGATTTTATTTCATAAGAAGATATTCCGCGATTTTTCCAAGGTCCTGAACGCTTATATTGTCGAAGGATGGCATAATAGTTCCGGGATACTTGTCGCGGTATGCTTTAAATCTATCGCTGTCCATAAAAGAATTCGGATTCCTAAGATAATTTATAAGTTTATCTTTTGACCAGAATTCTTTCAGGTTGGCAAGGGCCGGGGCCATTTGAGTCCCGATAAGTTCAGGTCCATGGCATCCGGTACAACCTAATTTAGCTATCATATCCTTGGGCGCCATATTTTGAGATTGATTTGACATCTCTCCCTGAGATGAAGGAATATTTTCCGGTTTATTTTCATCACGCGGACCATGAGTCATCTTTTGGAGAAAGAACAATATTATGAATAAAAATAAAAAAGAAGCTACCCAAATTTGTGGCTTTGTCATAAATATTTAATTTTTTATGGTATATATTTGAAAATTAAGAATTAAAGATAAACTTTAACGCAATAATTACAAATACCACTACGATATAATTATGATGAAAACCACTAACAGGTTAATAAAAGAAAAAAGCCCATATCTTCTTCAGCATTCACACAATCCTGTAGATTGGTTCCCATGGAGTAATGAAGCATTTGAAAAAGCTAAAAAAGAAGATAAACCGGTTTTCCTTTCAATAGGTTACTCAACATGCCATTGGTGCCATGTTATGGAGAAAGAGTCATTTGAGAATAAAGAAGTGGCAGAATTGATGAATGATGCTTTTATATCAATCAAGGTCGATAGGGAAGAACGGCCGGATATTGACAAAGTCTATATGACAGTCTGCCAATTGTTTACAGGAAGCGGGGGCTGGCCCTTGACTATTGTCATGACCCCCGATAAAAAACCATTCTTTGCAGGCACCTATTTCCCAAGCATCAACAAATTCGGACGTATTGGAATGGTTACACTTATTCCAAGAATTAAGGAATTGTGGCGGACTAAGAGGGATGATGTTCTTCAAACTTCAGATGAAATTACTAAAGCTCTTCATTTATCATCACCCATTGTTCCGGAGAAGGAACCCGGCGAGGAAGTATTTCATAAAGCATTTGAAGATTTCAAAAACAGGTATGATCCTGAATTTGGAGGTTTCGGCAATGCACCAAAATTTCCAACTCCGCATAATCTTACTTTTTTACTCAGATACTGGAAAAGATATAATAACAAGGCTGCTTTGGAAATGGTTGAGAATACTCTAAAACAAATGCGGCTTGGTGGTATTTATGACCAGATTGGATTTGGTTTTCACCGCTATTCAACTGACAAAAAATGGCTGGTTCCTCATTTTGAAAAGATGCTTTACGACCAGGCCCTCCTGGTGCCTTTATTTCTTGAAACATATCAGGCTACGGAAAACGAATTATATCTTGCAACTGCTGAGGAAGTGTTAACTTATGTAATGCGAGATATGACTTCGGAGAAAGGAGGTTTCTATTCTGCTGAGGATGCTGACAGCGAGGGGGTGGAAGGGAAATTTTATCTCTGGACAGAACAGGAAATTTTATCGGCTGATTATATAGATAGACAATTTGCACTAAATTATTATACTGTCATGAAGGATGGGAATTGGGCTGACCCTCATTCCGATAAATCCGGGAATACAAATATTCTACACCTGAATAAAACTCCAGAATCAATTTCCACTGAAATAAATCTCCCACTGGTTGACGTTAAAGAGAAAGCCCGGATAGTCCGTGAAAATTTATTCCAATTACGTGAGCGAAGGGTCCATCCATTTAAAGATAACAAGATACTGACAGACTGGAACGGCTTGATGATCTCCGCGTTTGCCAAAGCCGCTCAAATAACAGGCAACGAAAATTATACTACGTTTGCAAGAACGGCGGCTGACTTTATTAGTGAGAACTTAACCGATAAACAGGGAAACCTTCTTCACAGATACAGGGAGAGAGACGCTGCTATTAAAGCAAACCTGGATGATTATGCTTTCTTTGTTCAGGCCTTGCTTGATCTTTATGAAACCACATTTTCTGTCGACTATTTAACCAAGGCGAAAGAACTGCTTGATAAATGTGTAATAAAATTCTGCGATGAAAAAGATGGGAGTTTTTTCTTTTCACAGAAAGATGATAATGAATTGCTCATTAACCAGAAAGAGGTTTATGATGGGGCAATCCCTTCCGGAAATTCTATTATGTTTCTTAATCTTTTAAGAATGGCAAAAATGACCGGGAATCCGGATTATCAGGAGAAAGGAATAATGTTGATGAGGGCGTTTTCAGGAACTATCGCAAAATCCCCTTCTGCCTACACACAATTATTAACAGGATTGGATTTTGCAATTGGTCCTTCATTTGAGATAGTTGTTTCCTCGCCTGAATATGATTTTTCAGCTGTCCGGATGATAACTGAAATTAGGAAAATTTATCTGCCTAATAAAATTGTATTGCTTAAAACGGATTCGAATAATCTTGAGAATCTTTCATATTTTACAATGGAGCAGAAACCGGTAAAAGGAAAAGCAGCAGTTTATATCTGTCAAAATTTTGCCTGTGACCTACCTGTAGCCGAACCAGAATTACTTAAAAATGTTTTGCGGTAATTCTAACGATAATAATTATATTTGGTCATATAATATTAACTTTTTAATTAATTGTGGCACAAGAAAGCAAATTTATCCGTTCATTAATTGAAAATACACGCAATGGAAACAGAACTGCATTTGAGCAATTACACAAGATACATATCGGATTTGTTTACGCTATATCAATTAGACTTCTGGGTTCACCTGAACTTGCAGAGGAAAACACGACCAAAGTTTTTCTGGAAGTATGGAAAACAAGGAAAGTAGTAAGACGTGATTCGCCTTTCATATTATGGCTGACTGCCATTACTGTTTTCTTTGCCCTTGATAAGTTGAGAAATGGCACCCCAAACGTATCTCCAATAATTAAAGGATTAAAGTATTCACCTCTTGACGTAAAAATATTCGCACTTCCGGACATGGAACGCGCAGTATTTGTGCTTAAAGAGATTCAACATTACAAGATTGAAGAAATAGTTGATTTGCTTTCAAAGCCGCAGGGTGAAGTTGAAAATCTTCTTTTGTCAGCAAGAAAGACTCTCGCCGGTGAATTATTATTAAGTTCACCCAATGCTTTAGAAGAGGAAATAAGTCATCTGCCAGAAAGTATAGAACCATTAAAAGATTTGTTTGTTCCTGTTTCCGCAACTATGGAGAGGGCTCTCCAAGAAAAAACTGATTCCATCCGCGTAAAAAGTTTTGATGAGAAGGGGCAGGGGTGGAATTCTGCCCCCAAGAAAAAACCCTTTACATTATGGGGCTTATTTAAGAAGAAATAAAATTATATTTTATTTCCTGGGTCTGTACAAATCTGTTGCCTGTCCAAAGAATACTTCAGCTGCTTCCATAATTGTTTCTGATAGAGTCGGATGCGGATGAACTGTCAATTTAAGATCAGTTGCATTTGCTCCCATTTCAATTGCAAGGACACCCTCGGCAATAAGTTCTCCGGCACCGGGGCCACATATACCTACTCCCAAAATCTTTTGTGTTTCAGGGTCAATTAACAGTTTTGTAACCCCATCGCTCCTTCCTAAAGTAATTGCTCTTCCTGAAGCAGCCCATGGAAACTTAGCAGCTTCATATTTGATATTTTTTTCTCTTGCCTGAGTCTCAGTCAAACCCGCCCAGGCAATTTCAGGATCGGTAAAAACAACTGCAGGAATGGCGAGGGGTTCAAAAGCTACTTTATGTCCGGCGATATGTTCAACAGCTACCCGCCCTTCATGTGAGGCTTTATGGGCAAGCATTGGTTCACCGGCTATATCTCCGATTGCATAAATATTCAGATCAGTGGTCTGGAGTTGTTTATTCACTTCGACCCAGCCCCTTGCGTTCACGCTTACTTTTGTATTTTCAAGTCCTAATCCTTTTGTTTCAGGGCGTCTGCCTACGGACATTAAGACATAATCATAAAAATATTCAGTGACATTTCCATCCTGGGCCTGAATCTTTACGATGATATCATCACCGGTATCTTTCATTTCCATTACTTTTGAATTCAGCATTATTTTATCGAAAGACTTCTCGATTCTTTTTGCAAGATGAACCACCAGATCTCTATCAGCACCCGGCAGCAACCCGGGAGTCATTTCAACAACTGAAACCTTAGTACCAAGCGCAGAATATACAGAACCGAGCTCAAGTCCGATATATCCGCCTCCAACAACCAAAAGCGTTTTCGGAATAGCAGGGAGATCTAGAGCGCTTGTAGAGTTGAGGAGTCTTTTGCTTTCAATATTCAGTGAAGGGATAGTAGAAATAACAGAACCGGTAGCAATAATAATCTTATCGAATATAATTTCTTCAGTTTCGCCGGAGCTCTTTTCAACTTTTAAGGTCGATGAATTAACAAAGCTTGCAATGCCCTGAACAAAGTTCACCTTTCTTTGTTTGGAAAGTAACCCAAGTCCGCCTGTTAATTTATTTACAACCTCTCCCTTCCATGCTCTCAGTCTTTCGAGATCAATTTTGGGTTCGCCAAAATTTATACCCCATGCAGAAGCTTCTTTTGTTTCGTTTATTAGTTTGGCAACATGCAGAAGCGCCTTGGAAGGGATGCAGCCCCGATACAAGCAAACGCCGCCCGGATTTTTTTCTTTATCAATTAGAGTTACATCCATACCGAGATCAGCAGCAAGGAATGCGGCAGCATATCCACCGGGGCCGCCACCGATAACACATATTTTAATTTTATCCATATAATTTTGTTTTCCTAAAATTAGTCTATTAATTTAAATGGTTGTTCTAAAACTTCGCACACCCAGCGAAGGAAGCGCGCGGCATCCGCTCCGTCAATTATTCTATGGTCATACGAGAGGGAGAGGGGAAGCATCAATCTTGGTATAAATGCGCCTTCACTGTATACCTGCTCATAAACACCCTTTGATACACCAAGTATTGCAACTTCGGGTGTATTAACGATAGGAGTAAAAGATGTTCCTCCTATTCCGCCAAGATTAGTGATTGTAAAACAACCACCGGCAAGGTCATCAAGATCAATCTTTTTGTTCTTTGCTTTTGCTGCAAGATTATTCATCTCAACGGATATCTGAGTTAAATCCTTTTGGTCAACGTTTTTAAGAACCGGAACAATAAGTCCACGTTCGGTATCAACAGCAACACCTATATTGAAATAATTTTTATAAATAATTTCTTTCTTTTGCATATCAATACTTGAATTGAACTGTGGGAATCTTTTTAATCCAAGAGTAACTATCTTAATCAATATTGAAGTAACGGTTAATTTACCTCCAGCTTTCTCAACCTTAGGACCATAAGATTTACGGAACTTCTCAAGAATGCTAATGTCAGCTTTATCAAACTGCGTAACATGCGGAACAGTGTTCCAGGCATAGGTCAGGTGCTCGGCAGTAACTGTACGTATTTTACTCATCGGTTTCCGCTCAATGCTGCCAAAGCGGGAGAAATCCGGAAGGGGTTCCTGTTTAATCCCAAAGCCACCCTGCGGCTGCGCCTTGTGTTCTTCATTCAGTTTTTTAACATACGCTTTAACATCATCCATTGATATTCTGCCGCCGGGTCCGGTACCGGATACTTTCCAAATATCCACCCCAAGTTCTCTTGCAATTCTTCTAACTGAAGGAGCTGCAGGAGCAGCGTTCTTTAATATTGGAGGCTGGTTGTCTGTTTCGCCGGGTTCAATTTTCTTAAGACCGGCAGAAGAACCACCTTCAGGTTTGAACTTCTCGGAAGGAGCACTTTCAGGCATGAAATATTTCCCCGAAGGACTGCTTTCCATTGCGGTTTTTGCATTGACCGGCGCCGATATTGATGACAAAGGTTTCTGCAGAGTTTCAACTTTTAATATTACCTCACCAACTTTTGCTTTCTCACCCGGTTTAATTTTTACTTCTACAACTTTTCCTTCAATGGTTGAAGGAACTTCGATTGTTGCCTTATCAGTTTCAATTTCTATTACTGCTTGATCTTTAGCAATAAGGTCACCAACTTTAACAAGAACACTAATTACGTCTGCAGAATCTATATTTTCGCCTAATTCAGGAAGGCGGAAATCGACAACCTTTAACTCAGCTGCATTGGTTTCTGAAGAAACAGAATCTGCAGATGCTTTTTCCTGAATACCGGAAGATGCATCTTTAGACTTAGCAGATTTTGTTTTGGTTTGTGAAACTTTTGCCTTATCTACTGATTCTACAATCACGGGGACTACCGCAGAATTGTTATCAACAGTTAATATTACAGCGCCAACAATTATCTTTTGCCCCGGTTTAACCAATACTTCTCTTATTAGCCCTTCAACCGTAGAAGGTACTTCAATAGTAGCTTTATCAGTTTCAATCTCAATGACGCTCTGGTCTTTTTCCAGGATATCCCCAGGTTTTACGAGCACGCTGACAATATCAGCGCTTTCAATATTTTCACCTAATTCGGGTAGTTTAAATTCTGTAGACATATAAGCAACAAGTTAAAAGTGTAAAGTTAAAAGTTAAAAGTTTTATTCAAAACAGTTTATGTTGTTAATGGATTTCTTTTTTCAGAGTTTATATCAAGATCTTTCATGGCTTTTTCAACAACAGAAGATTTGATTTTACCCTCTCTTAACAATGCGTATAAAGCCGCAAGAGCAACATGTCTTGCATCCACTTCAAAGAAATCTCTGAGTTCTTTTCTTCCCTCGCTTCTTCCGAACCCATCTGTTCCAAGAGAATACAAATTGCGGGGGACCCATTTGGATATTGAGTCAGGCAAAGCTTTAACATAATCAGAAGATGCGACAAATACACCCTCCTCATCTTTAAGCATTTGGGTAATATAAGAAAGTTTCGGGTCTTCAGCAGGATGGAGCATGTTCCATCTTTCAATATCCAGAGCATCGCGTCTCAGCTCTTTATAACTTGTCACGCTCCATACATCTGCTGCAACTTTATAATCTTCAAGAATTTTCTGTGCCTTGACAACTTCATTTAAGATTGTGCCGCTGCCGAAAAGCTGAGCCCTGTATTTTCCATTCTTAAGTTCAGAAGATTTTAATTTGTACATTCCTTTCACAATCCCTTCCTTAGCACCTTCAGGCATTGCAGGCATTGGATAATTCTCATTCATTACTGTCAGGTAATAAAAAACACTTTCCTGTTCTTCGTACATTCTTCTTATACCATCACGAATAATGACTGCGAGTTCATAGGCATATGCAGGATCGTAAGTAACAATATTGGGCAGCGGATATAAAAGTAAATGACTATTCCCATCCTGATGTTGGAGCCCCTCACCGTTAAGAGTGGTTCGCCCTGCAGTTCCGCCAAGGAGGAATCCTTTACATCTCATATCACCGGCAGCCCACATTAAGTCGCCTATTCTCTGAGGACCAAACATAGAATAATAAATAAAGAATGGAATCATATTGACGCCATGTGTTGCATAGGCAGTCCCCGCGGCAATAAACGAAGCCATAGAACCTGCTTCAGTAATTCCCTCTTCAAGAATTTGTCCGTTTGTTGCTTCTTTGTAATAAAGAAGACTGTCTTTATCCACCGGTTCATAAAGTTGCCCGACATGCGAATAAATTCCAATCTGACGGAACATGGCTTCCAGCCCAAATGTTCTTGCTTCATCGGGAACAATTGGTACAATTAGTTTACCGATCTCTTTATCCTTTAACAGTTTTGCAAGTATCCTCACAAATACCATAGTAGAAGATACTTCCCTTTCTTCAGTACCCTTATAAAATTCTTCAAAAATTTCTTCAGGTGGAGTTTTAATCGGTGTTACATTTGCTTTACGTGATGGAACAAAACCACCAAGTTCTTTTCTTCGTTCAAGAATATATTTTATTTCGCTGCTATCAACCGGGGGTTTATAGAATGGAGCCTGGGCAACCTCTTCGTCTGAAATCGGAATACCGAAGCGTGTCCGGAATTCGGCTAATTCATCCTCATTAAGTTTCTTCTGCTGATGAGTAATGTTTTTTCCTTCCCCGCTTTCCCCAAGTCCATAACCTTTTATTGTTTTTGCAAGAATTACAGTGGGCTGCCCTTTATGGTCAACAGCAGATTTATAAGCCGCATAGACTTTTTCGGGATCATGCCCCCCCCGTTTTATTTTTCTTAACTGCTCATCGGTATAGCCGGAAACCATTTCAAGAATATCAGGATCAACACCAAAGAAATGTTCACGCACATAACCACCTGATTCAACAGAATATTTCTGATACTGGCCATCGACAACTTCGCCCATTCTCTTTACGAGTTTTCCATCGGTATCTTTTTCTAGGAGAGGATCCCAATCACTTCCCCAAATAACTTTAATAACATTCCACCCTGCACCGCGGAAAGCGGCTTCAAGTTCCTGAATTATTTTTCCGTTACCGCGAACAGGTCCATCTAATCTCTGAAGGTTGCAGTTAATTACAAATATTAAGTTATCAAGCTTTTCCCGCGAAGCAAGAGTGATAGCACCGAGTGCTTCGGGCTCATCTGTTTCACCATCTCCAAGAAAAGCCCACACTTTGGAACCATTCATTTTTTTAAGGCCCCGGTCTTCGAGATAGCGGTTGAATCTAGCCTGATAAATTGCCATAATAGGACCCAGCCCCATGGAGACTGTCGGAAATTCCCAAAAATCGGGCATCAGCCAGGGATGGGGATAAGATGAAAGACCACCACCCGGTTTAAGTTCCCGTCTGAAATTTTCAAGCTGTTCCTGTGTAAGGCGTCCTTCCAGAAATGCGCGCGCATAAATACCCGGAGAACAATGCCCCTGGAAATAAATCTGGTCTCCATCATAGCCTTCCCCTTTGCCGCGGAAGAAATGATTAAACCCGATCTCATAAAGAGTTGCCGCAGAAGCATAAGTAGAAATATGCCCGCCTATACCGCTTTCATGTTTATTTGCTCTTACAACCATAGCCATGGCATTCCAGCGTATGAGACTTTTAATCCTCCTTTCAATTTCACGGTTGCCCGGAAACGGGGGTTGATCTTTACTTGGGATTGTATTTATATAAGGTGTATTAGCAGTAAATGGAATTGAAACACCCGCTTTATGGGCTCTTATTTGAAGCGCCTGCAGGATTTCCTTTACCTGTTCAGGGCCGCCATGTTCAAAGACGTAATCGAGGGAATAAAGCCATTCTTTAATTTCTAACTCATTTATATCAATGGTTTTATCATTGTTCATAATCATAATTCCTTTAATCTGCACGATAATTTAAATTGATAAATAATGTGCAGATTTATAATTTCAATCCTAAAAATTAACAAAAAAGAGGGTAATAAGTTTGCTATAGTTTGTGCCTTTGGTCACAGAATTAGCAATAGATCTTGAATTCCAAACCTTCGAAGTTGATGAACCGAAAATTGTTAGTTATTTGGAAGGTTAAAAGATAATTTTCAGATGCTTACTATCAATTTATACGGCAGTGATGATAGTTTTATTTCTTCCCGGTTCAAAATATTTCGCATCTTATGATTATTTTTACCAGATAATAATTATTATTTTACTGTTTATAATATAAAACAAGAGTATTTCCTGATATGTCAAAGCAACCAGAAAACAAACAAATCTCATCCAAACCAATTTATACAAAACCAGTTTTTATTATTTCAGGAATCATAATTTTAGCCGTTATTCTGCTGTTAATAATTAACCCATTTTCAAAAAAGGAAGGAACGGATACTGAATATATGTTTAAGAAAGAAGGAGAACTGACATTTACCGATTCACTTGGTACTGTAAAAACCAAAATAGATATTGAAATCGCCAACAGCGATTTTGACAGACAGCTTGGACTCATGTTTCGCAAGCATATGGATGATAAGGATGGTATGCTTTTTATTTTCCCATCTGAAGAGATGCAGTCCTTCTGGATGAGAAATACATTTATTCCGCTGGATATGGTTTTTGTTAATGCTGCAAAGAAAATAGTTACCATCCACAGGAACACACAGACGTTATCTGATCAGTCATATCCATCTTCTGCACCGGCGATGTATGTAATTGAAGTGAATGGAGGATTCTGTTCAACCCACAAAATTAACGAGGGTGATCGAATTAATTTTATTCAACTTGTTGAAAAGTGAGCAATTAACCTAGTTGCCGAAAAGTTCGAGTTCGACAAGTTCACAGAGAATATGAGCAACAGTTATATGTCCTTCCTGAATCCTCTGAGTGTTACCGGAAGGAATTATAATGGGGAGATCAACCAGTTCTTTAAGTTTACCGCCTGTACCTCCCAGAAATCCGATTACATGAATCCCTATTTCGTGAGCCATATCCACAGCTTTAATGACATTCAGTGAGTTTCCGCTTGTAGAAATAGCAATAAGAACATCCCCCTTATTCCCAAGCCCCTGAACATTTCTTGCAAAGACATTTTCAAAGCCGATATCGTTTCCGGCAGCAGTTAAATTAGATGAATCAGTGGTTAAAGCAATAGCGCAAAGTGCCGGTCGGTTTATTTTATGATTAAGTCTTATCATAAATTCAGTAGCGATATGCTGACAATCTGCAGCGCTTCCACCATTACCGCAAAGTAACAGTTTATTCCTGTTCCTGTATGCAGTAATAATCAGTTCCACTGCTTCAAGAGTTTGGTCAAGGCAGGCATCTTTCATTTTTAATTTAGTCTCTGAACTTTCATTCAGGGAATCAACAGCAAACTTCTTTTTATCCAATTTACTTCCTCATACTTATAAAATTCTCCCTCAAAAATATCTGATCCCTCATTAAAGGGATTGGAAGGCGGGTTGTTTTTCCTTCCTCAAATTATTCTATGACATAAATTTAACTCTTTTCTCCCAAATATTGTAATTCGTACGCCCTGTTTCATTCCTGCTCTATTAAACTCAAATATCTTGTTTGAAAGGCCGGTGCGAGTATGTAATAAGTGTGAGCACAGCACGAGAAGGTAAGGTTTTAGCGTAAATCAGCCTAGATAATATCAAAAATACCCTTAAAATGAACTATTAACCTATAGAAAACTCTTCGTCAAATATAAAGCGCAGATGGTTTTAGCATCTATTATCTCACCATTCTTGATTTTGGTTTCTATTTCATCAAGAGTAAACTCGTAAGTCAGCATTCCATATTCCCCTTCTTCATGATTCTTACAGCCCGGCTTTAGGTCGCGGGCAAGAAACAAATGCAGTCTTTCATCGCAGAAACCGGGAGTAGAGACAATCTCTCCGAGTTTAATAAGGTTATCTGATTTGTAGCCTGTTTCCTCTTCAAGTTCTCTTGCAGCGCAAATAATGGGATCTTCAAATTTATCGAGCTTTCCGGCAGGAAGTTCATAAATGGTTTCCTGAATAGGATAACGGAATTGAGTGACCAAAAGTATTTTACCATTATCTTTAATAGCAACAATAGCCGCCCCTCCCGGATGGACTATTACTTCCCTGTAACCGGTTGTACCGTTTTCATTAACAATTTCATCAACGTGTAAATTTATCAGCCGGCCTTTATAAATTTGCGTAGAAGATTTAACTTTATATTTCATGGCATACCGAATCCTACTCTCTGTAACCGGGCTCATAATAAGGAACAAGTTCTTTGCCGAGAAACATTACAAGAACCGTCATTACCCCAAGTTCATCAAGTGCGTCAAAGAATCTGACAAACCGGGGAATTTTATCAATAGGAGTAACGAAATAAATCAAAGCAGCAGCAACTATCAGTTTCTTTACAGTTGAAACGGATGGATCATCCATATATCTGTAAAGTGCAAGTAAATCTCTGGCAAAGGAAATTTTCTTTCCGGATTTTTCTAATCTGTTCCAAAGATTATCTTCTGAATAAGTCACTTTAGCATCGTCTTCCATTTCTCCGCCAAAGTCAAGTTCCTTAAAGTCAGTAAACTCAGATTCTTCTTGATACATAGGAACTCCTATTTTTTATGTTTCTCAAACCAATCAAAAATTGTACTCCACCAAAGCCGGGCGTCCTGTGGTTTAGTCACAAAGTGAAATTCATTAGGAAAATAGAGAAATTTACTTTCAACACCAAGGACCTGAAGTGATGTAAATAACTGGAATCCCTGTTCTTCAGGTACACGAAAATCATTACCCCCCTGAACAACAAGCATTGGAGTTTTAGCATTTTGAATATATCTGTGCGGCGAAAATTTTTCATAGAGCTGTCTGTTTTGCCATGGAGTTCCGCCGAATTCCCAAATCGGGAACCACAGTTCTTCGGTAGTGCCGAATTCACTTTCAGTATTGAATACACCGTCATGACTGACGACTGCATTGAAGCGGGTGGTATGACCTTCAAGCCAGTTTTCCATATAGCCGCCGTAGGAAGCTCCGGCTGAGAATTGGTTATTCTCATCTATAAATTTGAAATTCTTTATTGCATAATCGAATGTGTTCATCAAATCCACATAAGGTTTGTCACCCCAGCTCTGTGAAATTTCATCAGTAAATTTCTGACCATATCCCGTACTCCCTCTTGGATTAGGAGAAATAACCACGTAACCTTTTGAAGCGAATAACTGCTGGTTCCAGCGATAATGGAAATCATCATCCCAGTGTCCCTGCGGTCCGCCATGAATTAAAAATATTACCGGATATTTTTTATTTGGATCAAAGAAAGGAGGTTTTATAAGAATGGATTGTACTTTTGCGCCTCCTTCTCCTTCACACCAGAAAGTTTCAACGGAATTCATTTCAATTTGAGAAAGGAGTTCTGCATTTACATGAGTAAGCTGCTTTATGTCTGATCCATCGTTTTTCATGCAGAATATTTCAAAAGGAAGATTTGTCCTTTGTTGCGTAAAATAAATCAATTTACCATCAGGGGAAACGGAAAGACTACCATTGACATGTTCCTTTAACAATAATTCTATTTTACCCGAGGCAATGTCAAGTTTGAATATTGAGGAATATATTTCGTTTTCGGAAATGAAGAAAAGAACCCTGCTGTCAGGTGACCACTTATATTCATCAACCGATAGGTTGAAATTAACAGTAAGGTTTTTATATGAACCTGCTGATCTGTCATAGAGAACTATATCTTTTTTATCTGCTTCAAAACCGGGGCGCTTCATTGAAAGGAATGCAATATATTTGCCGTCAGGTGAATACATGGGCATAAAATCATTTCCCTTGCTCTGCGAAATTTTCATAAGTGGGGAAGCGCTGCTGCCGGAGGCCTCGCTGACTTTCGTAACAAAAACATCATTATTTGTACTAATAGCAACAACAGGATCGAGGTTTGTTGTAAGGACTATTTCTGAATTATCAGGTGAAAACGAATAATCATTAGCGCTTCCAAGGTCGACTGGTGGAACGTCTGATTTACTGTTAAGAGTCAAATCAATTGTACTTTTAGCATCCTTATTAAAAAGGAAAAGATGGCTTATTTTATCATCACGCCATACATTCCAGTTTCTATACATGAGACCGGTTATGATTTTTGCTTTCACGTTACTTTTTTCCCGATCATCATCTTTGGATTTATTGCAATTCTGATCCGGGCAGTCAGGATAAACAGAAGAGACGAATAATAATTTCTTTCCATCAGACGACCATTTGTATCCTGATACTTCGGTATACATATCAGTTAATTTTTCTTCACCTGTCCCGTCAGTATTACAGAGCCAAATCTGGCCATCCCGTACAAATGATACTTTTTTCCCATCAGGAGTAAATCCCGGTTCAGTTTCATTTTTATCGGAATTTTTCAAGAACTTGGGATCAGAACCATCACTATTCATTATACAAATGTCGGTATTCCCTTTATTTTCATCCATACTATAGGAGGATATTTCAAATACTATCATTTTTCCATTAGGAGAAACCTGGAAATTGTTGATCCGTTTCATATTCCATAGATCTTCTACAGTAAGTGGACGTTTGGTCTGCGGGAAAGAAAGGAATGGCAATAGAATTATTAGAAACAGTAACTTTTTCATAAATCCTCATTTATTCGAAATAGTAGCGTAAAATTAGCAGAACTTGCATAGAAAGGCAATTAAAGTGACTCATTCAGTTTTTATTTAGACCGGGTTTGCCTAGATTTGTCCCCTAAGATTAATCAAAAAGACACACTGTGGATAACAATAAATTTATATTCCTCCCAGGCTCAGTTTTTCAGGTAAATAAATTTCTCGAGGACAATTCTGTAGAAGAGAAAGATATGCTAATAATCGGAGCCAATTCCGAAGCGATAGCCGAAGAATTTCTTGCCCATAAAGCAAAGACAGTTATTATTATTGTTGATGATAATGATACACTAATCAGATCGCGTTTCATTCTGTCCGGCAGAAAAAATATATCAGTAAGAATGATGGAATACACCAACACTGATTTCAAGGATGCCGTATTTGATATTGTTTATGCACAAGCTTCAATTTCAACACCTGCAAGAAAAAAAATATTGAAAGAGATAAAAAGAATTCTCAGACCGGATGGAATTCTTTGCTGCGGTGAAATTGTCAACCTTGAGCAGGAAGTACCCAAGTTTATTAATGACCTGCGTGAGAATTCAGGCATACATGCCCCCTGGATAAATGAACTAAATGATTTCTACACCAATACAGGGTTTGAAATAATATCTGAAGAGAACATTTCAAACCGTCTGCAGAATTTTTACAGGGATAGCAGCCGATTGTTGGAAGAGAACAAAGATGATCTTACTGAACAGGAGAAAAGTTATTATAAGAGAACGTTGAAGATGATGAGCCATGAACCAAATGCCTACCTCGATCTGGGAGGATTCAAATTCATGGGATTAAAAATGTTAACCGTAAGGAAACCGGCACAATGAAGAAAGGGGATATAAT
>Ga0182027_10005359_pt1 | contig 19522 bp, 26 predicted proteins | sample 712E1DmetaG_FD_121300 | JGI IMG/M metagenome (GOLD analysis project Ga0182027, IMG submission 121300) | Permafrost microbial communities from Stordalen Mire, Sweden - 712E1D metaG (Illumina Assembly) | ecosystem: Environmental > Terrestrial > Soil > Wetlands > Permafrost | place: Sweden...
TAACGTCGTGCGCGTGTTTCGGAGCGATTGCACCCCGCCGTGCCGCGTCCATGATTGCGCTATGAATGCCGGGATGGACTCGCCGCGCCAGTAGAATCCATTCGTCGTTCGCCAGGTCTTGGAGCATGATGAGTTCCTTTTGGGCTGCCGCGTGGGTCTGTGGGAGAACCGCGTAGAGCGGCGTCAGAACGAAGGGCACGGACGTGATCTGAGAGTTTTCCGGCGGTGCCGTTACCAGCGCCAGATTCAGTTCGCCGGCCATGACGCTTCGAACCAATTCGATTGAGAACTGACTAATCAGTCGAAGGCGTAGCTTGGCCGCGCAACAGTACGTGGAGAAAGCCCGCCCGACACTAGTCAGTCGCCATTAGAGGTTTCACGTAGCGCAAGGAGTCTAAACTTGGAGTTGCCAATCGGAAGCAACGAGGGGGCGTACGATGTAGCGCTGCTCAATCCGAGTGGCGCTGAACTTTTCCGCACGGGCGCGACGGCTAAACTCGAAGATCACATTGTGGTCCTGAGGGCTGACGTCGATCTCGCAGGCGTCTCTCCGGGTTCGTATTTCCTCGGCTTGCGCCAACCAGGCGTGGAATGGATGCGATTTCCTATTCGCGTGCTTTGAAGCCACAACCAGGCAACGGTCAGAATCTCTGGTGGAGAACGCCGTCATGATTCACGACGAGCACGATTTTCACAAAAAAAGTTCTTGGAAATTCGCAGTATAATATTTGTAATCGTAAATCGCTCTTCGTCCGCGGAGGTCTGGGATTGGGCCCTCCTCGAACTGCTCGTACAGAGCGGTTTGCGCATCGAAGAGGCGAGCGAACTGACCACGTTCGACATTCTCAAGCGAAAGATGCCCGACAGCCGCATCTATTATCTGCTGCACATCAAGCCGTCGAAGTTTGATCGCGCTCGCGTCATCCCCATCGGAGATGGGCTCGGCCGAGTCCTGGCGGAGATCATCCGATACGTAAAGCGCTTCTACAACAGCGAGTCGGTTCCGGTTTGCGATCATTGGGACTTGCAGGAAAAGCGTCCTCGCCCTCCAGCGCCATATTTGATCCAGGGCATTCGCCATCCCAGCACCGCTGGCATTCAGACCATCCGTAGCCGCATCCGCGAGATCTCCATCGCCGCGGAAGCCCGCCGCTCTGATGGCTCGGCTCTCGTGTTGCTGCCGCACGATTGCCGGCGCGTCTTTGCATCCGAACATTTGAACAACAACACGCCCGTGCACATTATTCAAGCGCTGCTCGGTCACGCCTCTCCCGACACCGTGATGATCTACGCCAAGCTCTACCCCAGTCAGCTCATCGAGGAGTATCGCAAGACAGTCCGCAGTCTCTATAACGCCTACTACGGCGAAAGACGGACTGAAAAACCCGACTGCAGCGGAATGGGCGGCCTTCACTGCGAGCTGCAACCTGCGCGATATGGGCACACACCTCTGCGCCTTGCCCACCGGAGAACATTGTCCGAAGGGATTGATATGCCTTGGCTGTGCACACGCGCAGCCGAAAAAGAGTGCGATACCGATCTTTCGGCGCATGCTGACCAGCCACGAGCGCAGCCTGGTGGCCGCGCGAGGCCACCACGAACCTGCTGGACAGATCGCGGCCCGCGAGATGGAGATTGTCAGGATTAAAGGGGCGTTGCAGAGAGCGGAGGAGCTGAGCGACGACGTGGCCGCAGCAATCGAACGGGCTCTGTGAAGCCAGATAACCGTCGACTGTGAGCATCAGAAGATCTACACGGTTGACGGGTTGACGACTGTCGCGATGGTTCGTCAGGAGCTCCCCAATCACGCCCGCACTCGCTCCGCTTTGCGGTAATACTGTGTGTAACGCTTGACGACTCGATCGCTACCGTCGGCATGAAGCAGTACGAACTCAGCGCCTCGTTGCTTGAGAGTTTTCTTGAAACGGCTTATCGCCTTTCGGCCCCAGACACCGATGAACTCGGACTTGCCGCCTGGGTCTGTCAGGAGCATCTCGCCTCCGAATAGCGTCTCGAATTCGTCCAGGCGGATGTAGCGTTCAACGAAGGTGCGCTCGCCGTCAACGTGACGCCGTTCGCTTCCCTTCGACCAATCCAGCATGTACTCGTAAAGGGCATCCACAGTTCATGCTCCTTAAGCAATAGCAAATGATTACCTGCCTGATCGGGGGAACCGTTCTGCGATCAGTTGACAGTGAAGAACCATGGTTCGTCCAAGAACTGACTCGAAACCTCCCTCGTAGTCCTCGGAATACAGTAGATTGTCCTTCGACGACCTTCGTCCCGAGAAAACTTCAATGAAAACCCATGGCCCTTGAGAGTCAATTTGAGCCAATGCATTCGGGTTCAGATTTATTTGCTCAAATGTTGCTATCTCGCCGGGGCGAATCTCTCGCCTGACTTCTCCTAAAAGGACTTGTCCCACCTTGTCCAGAAACCGCGCTTCCGCACCCTCTTTCGGATGACCCGTGAAGACTCCGAGAACGATAATCGTTTCTTTGTCGTCAACAAGTTTCTTCTTAGCCGCGTCAGAGAGTTGCACATCCACACTAAATTGCGGCGATCTGGCGACGGGCAAGCTCCCATCCTGATCAGAATCTGAATGTGCGGCGGCTCTTAGCTCGGACGCGATTGATCGCAGCCGGTTTAACCCTTGTTCGTTGCACCAGCCCGTCCGACCAGTGCGCGGAAACTCTTCCTCCACTTTGAAGCATTCTTCTTGAGCCCACTTGATGCGTTCGATTTGGAATTGGGTGCTGATGAAGTAGTCCCAGTCCCAACGGCCACCAGTGCCGTTGGCAAAGCCCTCTATCAGTAAGGCGATCTCCTCCTCAGTTTTCGGTGCAGGGTTCCGAGAGAAGAGAAGCTGTAGGACTTTCATCGGCTACATCATAGTTGATGTAAGCAAGGGTTAGCACTCAGAACCCGGATTGATGGACAAAAGATGCCGATAGCCGGAACCCCTGGTCGGGAACTGTTGCGCAGGGCAGAAGAGTTGAGCGATGATGTGCTTGCTGCTATCGAGGGGACTTTCTAAAGTGGTACCGGCGGGATCCATCGAGCGCGCAGAGGCTCGGCCACAAATCACGAGATAATCTGTCCCACACATAAACGCGGCGGAATCCTAGCAGTGTGGAATTGTTTGCCTCTTCTTCGGTTCCGGTGTCGGTATTCTGCTTCTTGCGGCGCTTGCCGATCATCGGGGCAAGAATGGCGATGCCTTTTTCGCCGCGCTTCACCCGGCGTCCAAGCTGGTTCCAAGTAAACATCCCGGCTACTTTGGTGGCGTCGGGCTTTTGTCTCGCTATTAGGAGGACGTTCCCGAAGCTTAATGTCACCAGCCGGACTATGTAGATTGAACTTCCGGGGTACGCGGTGTAGCCATGGCAGAGACCGCGGCACTTGACATAGTGCGGTTGTCTCCAGGCAGGGTAAACACGCTGCGTCTCAGGCTGCGCAGACCCTGATCTCGCCAGCATCCCAAGTCAGCCGTTCGTTAAACCGCAAAACCGGCTTTCAACTGAAGCGGATTACCTCCGGATTGCGCGCGATCCGCCCAGAACCCGAACCCAGCCACTCCAGGTCGTGAGCGCTATCGTGTTAACAACAGTTGTTCTGAATTGTGTGTTCCCTGATCTCGTCGTAACATGAAAGTCCGAATGAGACGATGCATGCTGCTACGACACGTTGCCCTCGCGTTTCTCTGCAGTTTCGCAGCAGCACAAATGTCCACGCTGCCAGCGGCCACAGCCATCGCTGAACTCCCTGGCCCTGCGACAAACCCGCCGATCTTTTCGCAGATGACGGTCATCATGCAAGGTGGTCTGGAGTATCAAGACACAGTGAATATAAAAGGCCCCGTGTCCGGTGTGGAGCGCGAGGTCACGGATCCACGGCAAAGTTCCCGCTCTTACAGAAAGACTACCTTGAAGTTCGACGATGACGGTCGCCTAGTTAAGCGCGTCGACGAGGATTCACTGGGGGTATCAACCACAACAAATGTTTGGGCGAACGGAAGGATGCAAAGCCAAACGGTGAGCCATCATAGAAGCGATGGGAAATTCGCAGATTGGAATGAGTGGCAACGGTGGAGTTACGACAAATACAGCCGTCTTTCAGAGTTTCACGCTGGCCGCAACAAGCAAGAACTACTGAATGATTACGTAAACTTCAAATATGATGCTCAAGGCAGACCTCTGGGATACGAACTATATGCGCAAACCCTGACAGAAATCGCCTATGAAGGGAACAAAATTACCTTGAGCAGATTCCAGAAAGATCAGCGGCGCAAGTTCTTTGAGCAAGTTCAACTAGTTGACGACGGAAAACGCGTCATTGATCTGAAGGTTTCCGACCTCAGCGGCGGTCAACTCACGCAGTGGTACCACGTGAAATTCAAGTACGACGAGAAAGGTCGAGTTGTTGAGCAAAACACTGATCCGTTCAAGTTGGGATCAGGCGATGACTATTCCCCGCTGCCGGGAAAGCTGGTTGTCGAATATAACGACGAGCAACACTCGGGTGAGCAGAAATTCTACGATACGGACGGGAAACTGGTCCTTCACACGACCTTTACCTTCGACCGTGACGGAATCTTCACCAAGCTCCGCGTGCTTGACGCCTCCGGTAAGGAGCAAACTGGATCGGAGATTTTCGTTGATCCTCAGTACAAGTCGAGCATACGTGCGGGAAGTGTGGAGTGGGAGATCATCTACGACGCCCACGGCAATTGGACTGAACGACGGCGCTGGTTCACACCTGCCGATGGAAGCCCTCGAATCATGACAAGGCTGGTTCGCCAAAACATCATCTACTGATAGCCCGCGCGGTATCGTTTCTCCGGGCATTCTTCGGGATAGTTGACGATAAATTCTTAAAGCACTCACAATGTCAGAACCGGCTCGTCACTGGGCGACGTAGGCAGCGGGAACGAGGTTCGGGGGTTAGGCAAAATGGGGGCGCATCTAAATGCGCCCCGGCAGCCTCGGCTCATAGCGACTCCAAGAAAGCAAGCAAAGTATCGTTCGCTTGGAAGCGCCGGAATGGCGTGCCCACCGGCAAGACCTTTGCCAACGCCCTTTCTTTCATGGCGAGATTCGCGTGCAAATACGCGTTCGTGGTCTCTATGCTCTCGTGTCCCAGCCATAACGCGATGACGGCGATGTCGACGCCAGACTGAAGCAAGGCCATGGCTGTGCCGTGTCGAACAATGTGCGGCGATACACGTTTTGTTTTAAGAGTGGCACAGCGGGCTGATGCTCGGTCGGCCGCTTTTCGCAACAACACATGAATAGCGAACCGCGTCAGCGGCTCTCCGCGAATACTCGGGAATGCCATTGCTTGCTCTGGTTGCCCCAGTTCGCGGAACAAGTCCTTGAGGATCCGCGCAGTTCTCGGCCAAAGCGGAATCGATCGATCTTTCCGACCTTTCCCATGCAACTGAACGTAGCTCTTGCTGCCGAAGGTAACATGGCTCTGACGAAGACCGGATATCTCAGAGACGCGAGCACCTGAGTTGTACATCGTCAGCAGCAAGCCGTAGTCGCGCCGCCCGCACCAGTGTGTGCGGTCTATGGAAGCCAAGATGGCCTCTATCTCTTCCCGTGTCAAATACTCCCGCACTCTGGTATTGGTCCGTTTTAGCGGGATTGCAAGCACTCGAGTTGCAACGCCGGCGCTTGCGGGATCTCGCAATGCGACCATGCGATAGAACGAACGTATCGCCGTGAGACGCAGATTGCGAGACGCGACGCTGTTGCCACGGTCTTTTTCCAGCGCGTCGAGGAATCCGAGAATGATCTCGGCGTCAAGTCCTGGGATCTTCAGGGCAACAGGTTCGATGCCGGTTTCGCGATGAACGAACTGCAGCAGCAATCGAAATGTATCGCGATAACTTGCAACGGTCTGTAGACTGAGACGCCGTTGTGCAACAAGGTGGTCAGTGAAAAAGATCTGGAGCAGAGGACCGACAAGAGTGGGGGCGGTCACCGGTTGAGTCCTCCTTCTTTGTGTTGACTCTCAAAACGAGTACTGGCTGTGTGGAGGAGTTCCGGAGTGCCGCTTAGATACCAATAGGTATTTTCGGGACCAACGTGGCCGAGATACACAGCGAGGTGGGGCAGAAGCTCCTGTACGTCTCTTCTCTCGCGATGCCAGCGAGTGAGTGTCCTCACCGCGAATGAGTGACGGAAAGAGTGGAGCGATGGACCACGTTCGCCAGGGACGGCCAGGATGCCGGCGCGCTTCAGAAGCCTGAGAAACATCAACCGCTGCGCGTTGTAGTTCAGATGCCTGCCGTATCGGTTCATGAAGAACGCCTCTACGTGTCGACCGGCCAATGCTTTCGATCTCTGAATCAGGTACCTTCTCAACTGCTCCGCTACCGTGGGGTGGAGAACGACGTTGCGCGAGTTGCCGAACTTGCTATCGGAAATAAGCAAGTGCGGTGTGTCCGCATGGAGCCGCACATCGTCGACTTCGAGAGCGAGGGCTTCGCCGATTCGCAGGCCAGTGCTTGCTAACAGACCTATCAGCGCATAAACCGTAACCCGGCGAAAAGGAGTCACTCTTTGAAGCCGCCAGGCCGCTTTCATCAACCGCGTTACATCATCTTCGGAATATAGATGCGGAGTGCGACGGCGGTACAGAGGACGATAGATGTTCTCGGGGATCGCTGTTGCGGGCTCGAATGTTCGGATCTGCTGCAGGAAAGCCCGCACGACATAGAAGCGACGCTGGTCACGGTACGGATGCTGACGAGCGGAACCGACAGCAACCCAATCCAAGACCAAAGACGACTGGATCGGCCACGGACACTGTTGGTCACGCCAGTATGCAATGAAGCTCCGAAGAAGTTTTTCTCGATGTTTCAGGCTCCTGCGATCCTGGGAGTTGCCACTAGGATCGGCCTTGGCCACTGCACGTTTCAAGGCCAGGAACTCTTCCGCGTGGGCAGACAGAGCTGAGAAAGTCATCGCACACCTCCGGGCCACGGCAGTGCCACCTGCATCAGAGACTTCAGGTCGAGCTTGGCATAGATCAACGTCGTGGCGATCGACTTATGTCCCAGCACATCGGAGACATCCTTGAAGGACGCACCGCCATTTACCATCGCCGTCGCAGCGGTGTGGCGCAGGGAGTGCAACCCACGATCGGTGATGCCAGCGGAGGCAAACAGATATCGCATACTGTTCCCTACGTGAGTGCGCCGACGTTGTTCAGTGAACGGAGGGCGCCTCGGTTCAAAGACGTGCGTCGGGTGTATGCCCTGAACGTCCAAGTACGCAGCCATGGCCTGTCCCACATCTTGCGGAAGAGGGAGAACGCGATCTCGGTAGGTTTTCGCGCTGCGGATCTTCAAGCACCCACTCCTCCAATCGATGTCTGCGAGTGCGATGTTGGCGACCTCCTCGGCACGGAGCTCGAGACGCAAGAGAACTAGCAGAAGCGCCCTGTCGCGAAGGTTGCGGGGCCTCCGACCTTCACTGGCTGACCAGAGCGCGCGCACCTGTTCCCGTGAGAGTCCCCGCGGCAGAGAAATGTGCTTCCGAGTGGCAATCGACGGCAACGCGGCGTCCCAGCCCGGAGGGATGTGGCCTTCGTGGGACAGATAACGCAACAAGCTGCGAAGGATCACCAACCAAGCTGTCTGAGTTGCCCGATTGTGCAACCGCGCAAACTCGCTCGCAAGAAACTGCACGAAATCGTTGAAGCGGACATCACTCCAATCAATGTTACCGCTGGGAAATCGCGCCGACAGAAGCTTGTGGACAACATGGTGATGAAGGTTGCGAGTGGAGCATGATAGACCGCGCGTCGTTAGCAGGTAGGCATCGTACTGGGACTCAACATCTGAGATGGGCAAACTATTCTTGGTTGGATTCCGCATGCATTTTCTCCTTCCGGCTTGTTGCCGGTGCGGAGAAGTGTGCGCGCACTATGTCAATCACCACAACGCCATCAGGCAGTGTTCATGCGAACGTCGAGCAGGTGCGGAAGGCCGAGTTCACATAATCCGACCGATGACATTAAGCTTCCTATGTTGCTGACCACATAGGAAGCTGTAACTATGGAAATGCGCCATCGCATCAAGAAACGCGGTGAGACTTTCGCTGTGTCCGGCTTCAAGCTGCTCGATGAGAAATTTCACGTTGTCGCGGATGAGTTGCTGTGCGGTCGCAGGCTTCCGGTTGTTACTGCCGGAAGCCGCATTGACGGCGGCTGAGCCGTCGCTCTGGGTGTTGTTGTTGCTGTGATATTCCATTGTTTTTTCCTTTGTCTGCCCGGTGGGGCGTTTTTTTCTTTCACCCAGAGCGAAGCGAAGGAAAAAACGGACCACCGGGAGACAAAGAGGAACGACAGAGGGCGAGGGGGAAGGCCCGAGAGGCGGGCGCGGCAAGTGCCAAACGCGCTTCATCGTTTGGCGCGCAGCCGTGCTGTCCCGAAGGGCCGGCCCGAAGTGGTCACCCTCGCCCGTGGGAGTGGAGAAGTGAGGCGCGGCCAAGCGCATCCGAGCAGTTGCTTTTGCCTTGCAGAATCAGGCAACTGGAACGGCAGAAAACAGGCTGGTCAGATATGTCTACTAAAATTGATAGGAATCAGCACACAGCGGGCACCCACGGGAAGTCTCAAAAGTGGGGAGCGTGGCATTGGCGACTGACTGACAGTCAGCCGGCAAGAGATCGGATTTCCTCCGTGCACAGCATCTTTTCAACAACCTACCGGGTTGATGTTTTTCGTCTGTGTCCCAAAACGTGTCACAGATGTTCCTAGGCCGTCATTTGTGGTGCCACTTCTCTTCCTTGATTGAGGGCCGCACGCACCAGTTCAAGTTCCGGATGTTGATACTGCATCGCGGCTCTCACATCCTTGTGCCCCATCGTCTTCATCACCGCTGCCAGATTCCCGGTCTTCGTCAGTAGCCGTGTACCGTAATCATGACGGCAGCAATACAAGACCAGGTCCCCAGGAAGACCTGCCTTCGCACGCGCTTCGCGAAACTGTCGTCCTACATCCGTCAAATGGCCGCACTGCGATCGCTGGGACGGAAATAACCATCCTTCGCTTCTTCCACCCGCTCGTGTGCGCAGCACCTCGCACACACGATCGCTCATGGGAATCATCCTTCTACCATCAGCCGTCTTGCTGTCCGGCACAAGGATAATTCGGTTGTTCCAATCGAGGTTCTCCATGCGCATGCGGTAGAGCTCTCGCTGGTTCCGCATTCCCGTGTCCCTCGCGAGGATGATGACATCACGCAACAGCTCGAACATGCCAGTCGTCCAATCGCGCGTGCTTGCTGCGACCAGCAACTTCTGTTCCGCATTATCATCCAGTCTTAACCTGCGCCCGTATTCCGTCAGTAGCTTAAACCTTGGAACCCTGCCGATCAGATTCCATTCTTCCGCTTTGTGAAGCATCCGGCGCAGGGTTCGAAGTGCACAGTTGGCGTTCGATGCCGAGCCGCTGAGACTGAGTGCTTCCACATCATCCTTGGTTATGTGATCCAGACGCATGCCGACGATTTTCGTCGTCGCAAGCAGGCGCCAGCCGTTGCGGTAATACGCTCTCGACTTCCCCGAAAGAGTTGCCGATTCGACCCAACTCAGAAACCGAATCGAGAACCCCTGCAGGCTGGGAGCCTTCCGATCCAACGGACCGATTCCTCCCATGGCTTGGGAGAGCCTCAAAGCGGCAATCTTCCCGGCTCTCTTCTTGTTCGTCTCTTGGGTAGAACTTCGATATCGCTTGCCGCGCCATTTGAAGTCGTACCAGTAAAATCTCGAATCCCTCTTCTTATAGAGTTCCACGAGTTTCCTCCATTGCAGCCCGCACGGAAGGCGCTCGTGTGTTCGCTCCTGGTGAACTCCAGGCGGAACAGGAAGATCCTAGCTCAAGAAGGCTCTGATGGCTACTTCGCAGAGGTGATCATCACATCGCCAAAATCTGCAGGATTGGACCCTACCCCGCAGTAAAATACGTCCGAGGAGGGATCCCTATGGCCAGCTTACCCAGCCCGGAAAGCCGAGATGTCCAGGAAATGGTCCGTCATCTCAAGTGGTCACACGCAGAAAAACAAATCGCTCGCAAAGCTTTTGAGCTAGCTCTGGATCGGGAATTTCGAAGTGTCATCCGGAGGGCAAAGGACATGGCCGGCAACATCGAACAACCGACCGATCTCTGGGATCTGGAGCACTATCTGACCGAGACCCGCAAGAGGATCGATCGCACATACGGCTATCGATACTCGGTTCTGACTGATGTCTTCGGGAGGCTGATCCGAGAGGACCGCCTGAGTGAGAAGGAACTTCAGGGTCTCGGGGAAGACAAGCTGGAGTCTATCCGTTCCTATGCCAACCTTCTGGCCAAACTCGAGGAAGTTGACGTGAAACCTGAAGGCTCATGAATGATCGATCAAGCGCGCGATCTACCGGAACAGTCATTCGACTGAGTGAGCCGTAACATCACGCGCCTTCAGTATTCACCTTGCCCTCATCTCGAAACCCGCTGGCCCGTGGAATTTGTCGATGAGTGAAATGGGGCGTGGCTGATGTTGAAAAAGGAACCAAAGCAGTAATTTCAGCGGATTTCAGCGTGTTCGGCGAACCAACATTCAATAACTTACAGACGAATTTTGCTGTTGAAATTCCCTGAAAAGAGTTTTCAACACAGGCGATTACACTCATCCTATGAAAGAGGATGTCAAGGAAAAAATACTTCCCTCCCCCCTCGGGGGAGGCGCGGGTGTTGTGACTTACATCCAGCCCCGTATCATTCTCAGAAGGGTTATTGGTTTGGCCGCTTTGGTTCGCCGCGCATTCCTGCGGCAATGCCAACCCCAGTTGCTTGTCCCAACTCGACGGTTTCATGAAGCCGTGGTGCTCGACGCCATTCGGTTCCGAAGCTACGCAAGCGAAGCGTTGGCTAAAAGTGCCAGTCGGGTCGGAGGAGGCGCGCTTACGCGCTGGCCTCCGTCCGCCGCTCAAACTGTACGTGCCGATTTCCGGCATACAGCTTTCACGAGGACGCCCGCGAACGGGAGTGAGAACCAAGCGAAGGGATTAGAGAGATGAGGTTCACCAAGCCAAACTCCTCATACAGCTTCACCCGGGGCAACTGCAGCCAACCCCGGGTCCGCCACCGGCGGAAACGGTGCGACCAGATGCGGCGCACGATCCAGCCGTCGAGTTTGTGGAAGAGCGTTCGAACGTGGGCTCGTTTGTAATACTCGGCCCATCCCCGCAAGGTCGGATTCAGTTCCTTTATCAGTGCCGATGTCTTTCGCTGGGCGCTGCGTCGCGTGAGCATCCGCACCCGATCCCGGAAGTGTCGGATTGGTTTCCGTGTGGGATACGCAATCAGCCCTTTCGGGTTCCATTGCTGAATCATGCTGCGGAGAAGTTTGCTTTCCCCGCGGGTTCGCACGATCCGGTATCCCAGAAAATCAAACCCTTGCTGGAGATGGACGATCCGCGTCTTCCGTGGATTCAATCGCACACCCAACTGTTCCAGTATCCGAGTCGCAGCTGTCAATGCAGCACGCGCCTCAGCCGCCGACTTGCAGGTGATCGCCCAATCATCGGCGAACCTCGTCAGCTGATGTCCTTTGCGTCGCATCTCCTGATCAAACGGCGTCAGAAGAATGTTACTGAGCAGTGGAGAAACTACTCCGCCTTGTGGAGTCCCGCGCTCGCTGGGAAAGAGTTTCCCTTGGCCGTAGCTTCCCGCCGTAAGCATCGCCTTAATTAGACGTAGCACTCGGCTGTCGGCTACTCGTTGGGTCAACAGTGTAAGTAGCTTCTCGTGGTCCACAGACCCGAAAAAATCCTGCAAGTCTCCGTCCACGATCCACTCTCGGTCGCTGGCGATTTCTTTCCACACTTTGCGCAACGCGTCCTTTGTCGACCGCCTTCGCCGATATCCGAAGCTGCAAATGGGGTGGAGTCAGCGCGGCGCCCATCTCTTACTCCCCAGATCCGGACGCGAGTGCTCAACGAGGAATGGGAAAACACGTTTCGGAGTTGGTACCCAGCATTTCGACCGAAGGTCGGAGCGGAGGCCAACAACGCTGCCTGACCCCCCGGAATCTTCCGCTCTCGTTCCAGACTACTCGCCCCACCTGACCCCCGACTTCTTGACGCATTCCGTTACTCGGGCACCACAATTGCTGGCGTGAGCATGCTCACGAGTGCCGTAATTAGAAAGTTAAGGCAAAGGGCCACGAAGCCGGCGCTCCAGCCGAACAAGGGGTCCCGATTACTGAGCATGAGGAAGATGACAGTGGCGACTCCGGCAATCATGCCGGCAAAGACTCCGGACATGGTGACACGTTTCCAGTAGAGGCCCAGAACCACGCCAGGGAAGAATTGGGTTACGCCTGCGTACCCCGTTAGGAGAAGGGACACCAGGGTTGCGGATCTGTAGATGGCGAAACAGAGGCTGATGAGGCCAAGCACCACCACCATCACTCGGGCCAGTTTGGCAACCTGATCATCCGTCATCGCTGGTGCGAAGAGAGGCCGATAGAGATTCTTGGCGAATAGGGTCGCAGCGGTCAGGATGAAAATGGCAGCGGGCACCATAGCGGTGAGGGCGCCGGCTCCGCCGATCACTCCCAAGAACCAGGGCGGGAAGCTCTTACGGATGATCGTCAAGAGCGAGAGGTCGCCATTGGGCAAGCCAGGTACGACCAAAACCGCGGTAAAGCCGACGATGAAGATAAAGACTAGCGTGATGGTGTAGAGGGGCATCACTACCGCGTTGCGACGCAAGGTGTCGCCGCTTTTCGCGGTGAAGGCGGCCCCAAACGCGTGCGGCCACATGTAGAAACCCAGCGAAGTCAGAAGAACCGTGGAAATGTACCAGGTATGACCCAGGTTGGCGGTGGCACCGGGCATGGTCAGGTGTGCCGGCCGGCTATGCGCCAACGCGGCGAACATGAGACCGATCCCGCCAAAGTGGATATAGGGTATACCGATGCCAATGGAGACCGCCGCGAACACCATCAACACATCCTTCAGAACGCTGACCCAAGCCACTGCCCGAACGCCGCTGGCAAAAACGAAAGCCACCAACAGGACGACCGACATCGCCATAGCTGGTGTACGACCGATGCCATCGAAGCTGGCGATCGAGACGATAATACCCACTCCTGTTATCTGGAGCTGCAGGTAAGGGATAAAGGAGGCGATGCCAACGACACACACAAATCCGGCCAGATACTTGTTGCCGTAGCGCAGGCTGAAGAAGTCGGATTGGGTCTGCATTCCGTAGTTCCGGCCGACCTCCCAGATCTGTGGCAGGATAAAGAACGAGACAACGTAGGCCAGGGTCATGTAGGCCATGATGTAGAGTGTTGGGCCGCCACGGGAATAGGCCCAGCCGCTCGCTCCCAGAAAGGAGAACGTGGTGTACACTTCGCCGGCCATCAGCAGGTACATAAGCACAGCGCCGAAGCCGCGCCCGCCAACCGTCCACTGTTCCAGATCCATCTTTCGGTGGACTCCGGCCAGGAAACCGATGGCAGCACCCATCGCGACGATGACGAAGATCGTGGTCAGGGAAACGGCGCTGGGACTCATTGGGCTCCGAAGTCCTTCTTGTCCCGCGCAACTTCCACTCGATAGGCCGCCCACATGCACAAAGTACTGAGCACGATCCAAGCGATAAGCCAGAAAAGATTGAAGGGGATGCCGAAAATCATTGGATCAATGCGGTCCCAGAGCGATACCGAAAGGCACATCGCAATGAAGGGAATCAGGCCGAGCAAGAGAGCGCCGACCGATGGTTTTTTCACACGCACAAGTCAATAATTGTAACACGACGATCTGCGCGGCATGAGGCACGTTTGCGCGACGCCGCGCTGGCGGGACGCGATTGCCTACAGCGTTATTGTCGACGGCGCCGGAGCCGACACCGTGGTGGCCGAGGCCCTGGGCAGCCGCCACTTCGAAGTGATTGTGCGTGGTCCGGGCGGGCACTCGTGGAGCGACTTCGGCGCGCCCAATCCGATTATTGCGCTCTCCCGGGCGATGGAGGTTTTCAGTCAAACGCCGGTGCCGGCCTCGCCGAAAACCCACATTTAATGTCGGCGTAATTCGCGGCGGAACTTCCGTGAATTCGATTCCGGAATCCGCCAGCATGCGGGTCGATCTGCGCTCCACGGCAACGGCGGGAATTGACGGGCTGGAGCGAGCCCTGCGCATCGCGCTGGACCAGGCCGTCGCATCGGAAAATCGGGCCGCTGCTCAGCAGAAAACGCGGAAGCCGCAGGTGGCGCAGAGCGAAGTGGTGGAGATCGGGAATCGTCCGGCGGGCGAACTGGGCCGGGTGAGCGGCTTTTGAAGGTCATTCGCGCGATGGATGCGCAGTTGGGCAATACGGCGCAGGTGCAGCGGGCGTCGACCGATGCCAACATTCCGCTTTCGCTCGGTCGCGAGGCCATCGCGATCGGTGCTGGCGGCTCGGGAGGTGGCGCGCACACGTGGCAAGAATGGTTCGACTGCAATGGACGAGACCTCGGTCTAAGGCGCATTCTACTTACAATGCTCACACTGTCGGGAGTAGGAGAATGATGACGCGAATTGCTCCGATTCTGTTGTTGGCCGTGGCCACTGGCATGTCGGCGCAGAGCGCGGCCCAGAAGCCGAAAGCGGATCTAATCTTTACCCACGGCAGCATCTATACCGGAGTGTTCGATGCGGCGCCTCCGTTCGGCGCTGGCAGGCGCTCGGAGGCCCTGGCGGTCCTTGGCGACCAGATCCTCGCCGTGGGGACGCCCGACGAGATCATGAAGTTGAAGGGGCCAGAGACCAAGATCGTCGATCTCGATGGTCGCTTCGTCATGCCCGGATTCAATGACGCTCACCTGCACCTGGCCATGGCCGGTCTGGAAAAAATGAACGCGAACCTGGTCGGCGCTAAAACACTCGACGAATTCCGCGAACGCTTGCGAGCCAAGTGCGAATCTGCCGCACCCGGGGAATGGGTGATCGGGGAGGGCTGGGACGAAACTCTGTGGCCCGTCAAGGCTCTGCCCACACGCTGGGATCTGGACGAAGTGAGCGGCAACCACCCGGTTTACCTCGAACGCGTAGACGGACATATTGGCGTGGCCAACACACGCGCCTTGCAACTGGCCAGTATTAGTGTCACCAGTCGCGATCCTGATGGCGGAAAGATCGATCGCGATGACTCAGGCACGCCCAATGGCATTCTGCGCGAGAAGGCGCAACGAGCGGTGCACGCGGTCATTCCCAAACCGACGCACGAGAAGCGGCGGCAAGCCATCGAACTCGCTCTTGCCGATCTGGCGAGTCACGGTGTTACCTCCGCGCAGGATTATTCGCAGTGGGAAGACTTTCAGATTTACGAGGAACTCGAGCGCGAGGGAAAGCTGACGGCTAGGATTTCAGAGTGGCTGACTTTCGACGACTCGATCGAAGAACTGAACAACAAGCGCAACTCGCATCCCGCGTCCGACAACATGCTCCACACCGGAATGCTGAAGGGCTTCATGGATGGTTCGCTCGGCTCGAAGACGGCCGCGTTGCTTGAGCCCTACAGCGACGACCCGAAAAACAGCGGCCTGCCGCAATACGAAGCGGCCAAGCTGAATGCGATGACCAAGGAGCGGGTGCTGGCCGGATATCAGATCGGCTTCCACGCCATCGGTGACAAAGGGGTGCAGTTGGCGCTCGACGCGTTTGCCGAGGCGGAGAAGGCGGCAAAAGAAGGCAAGGTCAAGGCGGTCGACGGTGGCTCCGATTACCGGCTTCGCGTCGAGCACGCGCAGGTCGCCACGCCGCAGCAGATCCAGCGTTTCAAGGATCTGAAGGTGATCGCGTCCATGCAGCCGAACCACCTGCTCACGGACATGAACTGGGCCGAGTCGCGTCTTGGGCCGAAGCGCGCGGAGCATTCCTACGCGTGGGCTGAGTTCCTTCGACACGGGGTGGTGCTGGCCTTTGGCACGGATTATCCGGTCGAACCGGTGACGCCGTTTCGCGGGATCTACTCTGCTCTTACCCGTATGAGCGAAGACGGAAAGAAGAGTTACTATCCCGCTCAGAAACTGAACATCGAGCAGGTGATCGCGGCCTACACCACGGGTGCGGCGTTTGCCGAGTTTGCCGAAAAGCAAAAAGGCAAGCTGGAGCCGGGCATGCTGGCCGATTTTGTCGTTCTCGATCAGGACATTATCGCAGCCCCGCCGCCGAAAATCCTGGAGACGAAAGTTCTGCGCACGGTAGTCGGCGGCAAGACCGTGTATGAGGCGAGGTAGAATCGGGCGATCGGATCATCTGGTGATCGGGCCATCTAAAACCCGACTCCCCACTTGTTTCGACGGCCGTTTGATCGCCAGATGACCCGATGGTGAGATAACCCGATCACCCGATTCCAGCCACGAGTACTCCCATGACTGCAAAAGAGCGGGAACGCGCCATTCCTGATCGACGCTCCGCTGGCTATTGTCCCGGCTTTGGTCTTCCTGCCTGCTGTGATGTTCCTGATCGTCTTTCCCCAGGTGGCGCACGGGCGGGCGATTGGGCTGTTCGTGTTGTCGGCCTGCGCCCTGGCGGGCAAGTCGTCTGTAGCTCGTGTTATCCTTTCGCCGATTCCTGAGCGCAGAGAAATCACGCCCATAGGCCGTCCTGGATTCTGGCCATTGCCGACGCCATCGGCGACCGCAACATCATGATTCTTTCGGACGAAACCTGCAGCCGCCTCATCTACGCCGGCAACCAGCATTTCTCCATCACGAGCGTGCCCGGTTTCAGGGAGCGGACCATTCTGCTCGATGGGAGGCGCGGCTGTACAAAAAGAGCGCGGCGGGCGAAGCCAAGCCGAGTTGTCCGGGGCCTGTGATCATCGAGAACCGCGATGGTCGAGACGTGTCGGCAACAGCTTCTTCCCGCCCACGCCCGTACCCACCGGCGGCGAATCCTTGGGCACAAAACTCCGCCGACTCGCCCATGCCTCCAGCAGCGTCCCGCCGACCGTGAAGTGTTCTTCGCTCAGCAGATCGCGGGCACGCGCCTGCTCCAGCACCGCCTCCAGCAAGCGCTGCGCGATCTTGCCTTGTGCATCAGCCACTCCCGGTTTTTCGTAAACACCGTCGTGTCCCATACCGCATCGTCCGGGTTCAAACCCACAAACCAGCGAAACAGCAGGTTGTAGTTCATCTGCTCCATTAGCTGCCGCTCGCTGCGGATGGCATACAGAATCTGCAGCAACAGCGCCCGCAGCAGCTTCTCGGGCGGAATCGAAGGCCGCCCCCGCCGTGCGTACAGTGCCTCGAAGTGCGTCGACAAGTCCTTCAGCGTACCATCCAAATATAGCCCGAATCCGCCGCAGCGGATGGTCGGCCGGAATCCGCTCCTCCAGATTGATATAGCTGAACACCGCTCCCTGTTGCTCGTCGTTTCCACGCATACTCCTTACATACCGCATCGTCTTGTGGAAACCTTCGCATCTTTATCATGCACACCGAATCTTTCCGCCTGTTTAGCCGCTGCGGTGACACTCCGGCGCAGAAGAGGAGCCGCCAGCGGACGAGTAAAAGGAGCATATTTTAGGATAGCAAGCAATGCTAAACGCATCTACATCCTCACCAACGAGGCTATGCCTGGGCTGGTCAAGATTGGGTTTACTACCGGCGAGAACGTCGAATCCCGAATTGCTCCACTGAGTGGGGCGACCGGCATTCCGCTTCCGTTTGAGTGCTATTTCGCCGCCGAGGTAGAGGTAAAGGACTGCGACAAGCTCGAAAAAAGACCAGGCAAATACCGCCATCGACGTATGAATGTCCTCTCAATTGACGGCGGAGGTGTCAAACCCGAACTTCGTTGATTGAATAATTCTCTTGACATGGATACATGTATCCATGTATTAACATGCGCATGAGGCTGGGCTTAGGGATTTTGCGGTTTCCTAAATTATTCGATTGATGGCGTCTTTAGCCTCGTAGGTGGCTGTTAGATGGTGTATACCTGTAGCCGTGGACGCAATGGACATCAGCCAGCTAGCGACGAGTGTACTTCAGCAACAACGCTCAATGCCAGGACTCGTCGCCGATGGGATTCGCCTGGCAATTCTTCGAGGACAGTTTGCCCCGGGGCAGGTACTCCGGCAAGAGGAATTAGCGAAGCAGTTCGGGCTCAGTCGAGCTCCTATCCGGGAAGCTCTACGGCAGTTGGAGGCCGAGGGGCTGATAGTTTCTTATCCTCATCGTGGCACAGTGGTCGCCAAGTTCTCGCCGGAGGAGATCGAGGAAGTTTTCTTGATCCGAATCATTCTAGAGGCCACCGCGTTGAGGCTCTCAGTCCCGAAAATGACCGACTCGGACTTTCGCAAGTTAGAGTCGATACTCGATCAGACCGACAACGATCCCAATCCTGCGCATTCCTCAGAATTGAACTGGGCATTTCACGAGAGTCTAATCGCCCCAGCGGGTTTACCGAGGATGCTCAATATCATCAGGATGCTCCACAATCACGCGTTCCGATATCACCTCGTGGGCTTCCTAGCGTCGGACTTCAAGAGAAAGTCTCAAAACGGGCACCGGCAGATCCTGGAAGCGTGCCGGTGTCGGAACGAAGAGGCTGCAGTTGCGGGTCTGCATCTGCATCTGTCGGAGGCTGGCAATTCCATAGTTGCATCCCTTCGCCAAGCGAGGAACGAGACACTCACCCCCCCTGAGCGGATTACTTCGGCGTAGGCTGTCGAGTTCGGCTGCTTCGATTCAAGTACAAGGGTTGGCCGTCCTTAGTCCTGGCAGCATAGTGGTTCAAGCATTGTCCACTCGGTAGGCGAACCATATTATGTTGATTTCATTGCAGCCTGCAATAAAGTGCAAAACAATCTTCCAAATGCGCACGCCGATCCAATACGCATTTCTTGCCGAAAACAAGCCACAGATGCACAGGCGCTTCTTTTCATGGCTATTTGTCTTTTCTGTTGTTGTTCTGCTGGGATGTTTGCCCCTATTTGGGCAAACATCGTCCACTGGAGCCATTGCCGATCCGTCCGGTGCTGTTGTTGGTGATGCTCAGGTAGCTACGATCAACACTGCGAACGGAGTTCGCCGCAGTACTCTCTCGGACAAACAGGGCGTTTACCGAATCTCTCTGCTTGAACCGGGCATTTACGACATTGAGGTCGCGACCCAGAACTTCAAGGGCGAGCGTAAGACTGGCATTGTTGTGAGCGTCGGCGAAACCTACGTAGTTAACTTTACGCTGCAAGTGGGTAGCCGCGACGAAGAAGTAACCGTGCACGGAGGCACGCAACTGGTACAGAGCGAGAGTGCAACGGTCGGTGGACTGGTGGGACGTCAGATGATCGAATCGCTTCCACTCTCAACGCGGAACTACACGCAGATCCTTGATCTTTCCACCGGAGTGCTCGGAGATCGCATCGTCGGGGTCGGTTCAAACCGGGACATCGACGAGTGGCGCGGTCCCAAGACGCGTCTAGTTGATGCCGGCGGCAAGTTACTGTTACCCGGTTTCAATGATGCACA
>Ga0182027_10005360_pt1 | contig 19522 bp, 21 predicted proteins | sample 712E1DmetaG_FD_121300 | JGI IMG/M metagenome (GOLD analysis project Ga0182027, IMG submission 121300) | Permafrost microbial communities from Stordalen Mire, Sweden - 712E1D metaG (Illumina Assembly) | ecosystem: Environmental > Terrestrial > Soil > Wetlands > Permafrost | place: Sweden...
AAAACTAAGATTATTCCGAGGATTAAATCAAATTTATGGAAATAAACTCCAATCGTATCCCATTTGCTTCCGAGATAATATCCGATGTAGGTTAAAACCGCCGTCCAAATTAATGAACCCAAAAAGGTGTAGGTTGAGAATTTAAACAAGTTCATTTCGGACAGTCCGCAGGGAAGAGAGATAAATGTCCGGACAGCGGGCAAAATACGGCTAAAAAAAGCGATCTTGTCGCCGAATTTACTGAACCATTTCATGGAATGATTGTATTCACTCTCAGTTACAAGAATAAATTTGCCGTATTTCTTGATTAAATTTAGGATTATCGTTTCTTCCAGGAAATAACCAATGGCATAACCAATCCAAGAACCAACCAAATTTCCTAAAGCGCCTGTAAGAACAACCGGTATGAATGAAATCCCTCCCATTGAAACCAAAAATCCCGCAAACGGCATGGTTACTTCGGAGGGAATAGGGATAAGGGCGGACTCCAAAGTCATTACCAAAAATATGCCCAAATAGCCTGAAGATTGGATTAGATGTATAATAAAACCTGATAATTGCGAAAGCATATTGAAAATATGGGAATTCTGTATATTGTAGCAACACCGATCGGCAATTTGCAAGACATCACATTGAGGGCAATTAAAATTTTGCAGGAAGTTGACGTCATTGCCTGCGAGGATACGAGAAAAACCGGCATTTTGCTTTCCCAGGTCATGCCTTCCGGTTGTCAAAAGCCGAGATTAGTTTCTTATTACGAGCAAAACGAGTTACAAAGGATTCCCGAGGTAGTAGCAGCCTTGAAAGATGGGCTCAATATTGCCTTAGTTTCGGATGCCGGTACGCCTACGATTTCAGATCCCGGCTTCAAATTGGTTAGAGAATGTATTGAGCAGGGAATTAGAATAGAATCGCTTCCCGGGGCATCCTCGGTGATTACAGCCCTAGCTGTATCCGGTCTTCCGACGGATAAATTCCTGTTTGTCGGGTATCCGCCGAAAAAACCCGGACACAGGAAGACTTTGTTTGAAAATCTGACAAAATTGCCCATCAAAACTACAATTATTCTTTTTGAAAGTCCTCATCATTTAATCCGGACCCTTGAGGGAATGAAAGAAGTTTTCGGAGACATAGATATTGTAATTTGCAGGGAATTAACTAAGATCTATGAAGAAATAAGAAGGGAAAAGATTTCCGAATCATTAGCTCATTTTGAAAAGACAACTCCAAAAGGGGAATTTATAATTTTATTAAATCACATTCACGACCGCTCAGAGGCTTAGCTTTTATATCTTTGGGTTTTATTTCTACAATTCCGTAGCAATCAGTTTCTATGCTAATTGGTTTCTTTTCCCACCAGTGTTCCCATGAAATTTTTACAGGTTTATTTACGCCCATTTCAAATTCTCGAGTTCTACTTTCTCCCATTGTAATAATTCCCGTATCGGGATTGAAATTCCAGGATCCTCCTGTTGCTGATGCGGATATATTTTCTTTGGTGGTCATTTAATTCAGGAATAATAGCAGAAACAGCGAGTCTTATCAAGACTGTATATCCCACTAGCGCCTTAGCGGATTTCCTTTGAGATAATGTTGCCTTTTTCGTTAATTTTGTAAACATAAACTTGGCCCGTAGCAATTTCCAAATTTTCAATATCTTTATCGGAAATGTTCTCCAAATACTTAACCAAAGCTCTGAGGGAATTTCCGTGAGCAGCTACAATAACATTTTTGCCGCTTTCAAGTTTTGGTAATATTTCTGTCTGATAATAGGGAACAACTCTGGCATAAACGTCTTTCAAGCTTTCTCCTTTTTCAATTCCGGTGTCCCAACCTCTGCGGATATTTTTAAATTGTTCGTCGCCAACTTCTTTTTTAATCTCCCACTTATTTTTTCCCGTATAAATTCCGTAATCTCTTTCATTCAAAGCATCAGCCGCAACGGTGGGAACATCAATTCCCAACACGCCTTTAATTTCTTCCCATGTCTGTTTTGCACGAAGCAAGGCCGAGGTATAGGCAAAATCAATTTGCAGTCCTTTGATTTTATTGCCTGCAAGTTCCGCTTCCGTTTTGCCTTTTTCGGTCAAACCGATATCCGTCAGACCTGTCCACAGACCCTTTTCATTCCACTGCGACTCACCGTGTCTGACTAAAATTAAATTAGACATATTTATAAGATTTTTAGTTGATTTTCAATTTGCAGCAAACGGTTGTATTTGGCAATATTTTCTCCTCTGGCCAAACTTCCGATTCTGATATAATCCGCTGCGACCGCAACCGAAAAATCGGAGATAAAATCATCATTTGTCTCGTCACTTCTGTGGGAAACCGTTATTTTTAAACCTGACTGTCTGGCCGCTTCCGCAATTGCCAAACATTCCACTACGGTTCCCAATTGATTCGGTTTTATTACAACTCCGCTGACGGCTTTTTTGTCAATCGCCATCTGCAACCGATAAGGATTAGTTGCGATCAAATCTCCGCCGGAAATTATACAAGAACTAGACATTTTTTCAAATAAAGACACCCAACCGTTCCAATCATCCTGATCCAGAGCGTCTTCTATATACAGGAGATGAATATCCTTATTCAGTTGATCATAATAACTTATGAGGTCATTTGAAGACATATCTCCCTGAATATCTTTTATGGAATATTTTCCGTTATTAAAAAAGTTCGAAGCCCGGCAATTTACTCCGAAGAAAACATCAAATCCGAGTTTGATCGGAGTGGCTTCCGTAGCCTGCTTGATCAAATCGAATGCTTCTTTATTGCTGGACAATTCGGGATTAAAGCCCTCTTCGTAATCGTTAATGACCGTGGCATATTTTGTTTCAAGAATTTGTCTTAAGGATTTACGGATCGCTTCACCGATCTGAACGCACTCCAAATAGGGTTTGGAAGATGCAGGAATTATCAGAAACTCGGAAAAATCCGCAGTTCCGTTGTCCCGAATTTTTCCGTTGATAAGATCAAAAATAGGAACCGGAATCTTAAGGATTCCGGGATCCCTTTTCAGAAATTGTTTAAGGTAGAGGAATAGCGGCAGGGAAGAACTTTGCGCCCCGGCTTTTGCCATAGCCATCGAAACCGTGAATATGGCGTTGGCTCCGAGCCGGGATTTATTTTGTGTGCCGTCAAGGTCGATAAGTAATCTGTCCAATTCCGACAGGCGCTCAATATCTTTGCCTATTAATTGCGGAGCAATAATGTCTTTTATATTACCTACCGCTTTAATTACATCCTGACCTTCAAAACGATTTTCATCATTATCTTTCAGATCAAAAGCTTCGTAATGGCTTATTTTCTCACCGCTTGGGCAAGATGCCACGCCTATTTTTCCGTCACTCAGGATTACCGTTGTCTCTATCGTCGGAAAGCCTTTGGCATTAAGAATTTCCCTGGCTTCCACTAATTTTATTTTTGCCATATTTTTATTATACCAGTCCGCCTGAATATATCTCTCCGTTTACTCCGTTAACCGTAATTACATTGCCGTTATGAAATATACTTTCGGCGTTATCTACCCCCTCAACTGTCGGTATTCCGAGATCCCGCCTGTATAAAGCTTTGTCCGCTGAGTCCCGTAAAACTTGCCCTACGACTGCTGCTCTGGCTTTTTTTATTTCCTCAAAAATAGAGCGATCAAGCTTGGACAGAACAACTATTTCTCCTTTTTTAATCTTAGCATTTTTTAGTTCGGGCGATAATACTTTAACCGGCCCCGTCACAATTCCGGGATTAACTACTATTCCCCTGGCCAGAACTTTCTTTTCTTTTGCCGGTTTTGGTTCTACGATTCCGGTAAAAGGATGGATCTTGGTAATATACGTTTTATCATTTTTTATAATATATTCAATTTCTTGGGGAAAATAAAAATATCTCTGGACCAGCTTACAATAATTCATCAATTTACTTACCTGTTGTTTTGTCAATTTTTTATCAGGCAGGGGGTTGCTGGTAAGTATTTTCCCTTTAATTTCGGGCTGAATATCTTCCTGAACTGCAATTGCCGTAGGATGTCTGAATGATTCGGACCAGATTTTCTTAATTTTTAACAGCAGATTTGCGTCTCCTGAAATTCCGCCGAACACAACTGATTTCTCGCCGACAGACGAAGAAAACACATTCAGAGGCTTATCTTTAAGAGGCCCGGAAAATTTCCTATAAAATCTATGAAATTCGGCAGCCAAAGTTTGTGGCAGGGGACTCTCTCTTATTTTCTTTTGAACAGGATAATACAGTTTGTCAATTGAATCCTCCAGGGCCGGATGGTAAACAGCATCGGTTTTTTTAATTTCTTCATCAATGCCGGTCAGGCGCAGAAACTCCTTAAGAAATCCGGTGGTAATTATAAAGCCGTCAGGTATGGGAATACCCAGGCTTTGCAGTATTCCAAGCTCGTGAATCTTTTTGCCGACGGCTTCTTCTTCGGTATTTTTGAGGCTAGAAATAGTTATAATTAAAGAAGATTTTATTCCCATACTGATATTATTAGGGTATTTTACGTAATTTTCAAGAGGAAGGGATTTAAGACAAACTTTTAATGAGCGCTACAATCTCGTCCTTTTTTTGTTTCATCATTTCTTCCGATCTTGCCTCTAGATTTAATCTCAAAAGCGGCTCCGTATTGGATTTACGGACGTTAAATCTCCATTCCGGATATTCAACGGATAATCCGTCAAAATGTTCGATAGTTCCGTCCTTATACTTTTCCTCAAGCATGGTCATGATCTCGTCTTTTTTCTCCGTCTCGAAATTGATCTCTCCCGGAGTAAAGTATTTTGACAGATACGGTCCTGTTATTTGTGACATGGTCTTATTGTATTTACCCATCATTTCCATTATCAGAAATAAGGGAATTAAGCCGTTGTCTCTGAAAAAATTATCTCTGAAGTAGAAATGTGATGACATTTCGCCTCCGAAGATCGCATTAGCTTTCTTCATGTTTCCGGCAATTACTGTCATTCCGGGCTTACTTTTTATTAAGGTTCCGCCGGCCCTGTTAACGGCATCTGTTGTTGCCCAAATCAAGCGGGCATCGGCAATTATGTTTGATTTTGGGTATTTTTTGAGTAGATCTTCTGCCAAAATTGCCGTTGTGAAATATCCTTCAATAAATTGCCCGTTCCCATCGGCAAAGAAACATCTGTCTCCGTCCGCGTCCCACGAGACACCAAGATCTGCCTTCTCCTTTATGATTAAATCCAGAAATTCTTTCCTGTTTTCAGGCAGCAGAGGATTCGGCGGGCCTTTCGGAAAAGTTCCGTCAGGCGTTTCATTCAAAGGAATTATCTGGATTGGTAATTTATAATCGGTTACCGCTTTTTGAAAAAGTATGACATCTACTCCGAAATTGGCATTGGCAACTATTTTCATTGGCTTAATTAAGGAAAGATCGACGGTTGAAGTTACCATTTTAAGAAACTCATCTGTCACATCATGCTTTTCAACAGTTCCTCTTATCGGCGCTATAAACGGAGCCTGCTCTCTAATTGCGATGTCCCTGATATCAAACAAACCCGTCTCGGACGAGATTGGCTCCGCATTCTTCTTGCAAAAATTCATTCCGTTGTATTCCCGAGGATTATGAGACGCCGAAATTGTTACTCCTCCGTCAACGGGAAGCGAACCGGCGGCAAAATAAAATTCGTCTGTAGAAACAACGCCGATATCAATTACATTTACTCCTGCATCTAAAAATCCCTTGAGGGCTGAATTAAAAAGACTTTCTCCCGACTCTCTGACATCTCTTCCCAAAACCACTTTCTTGAGAGAATAAAGTTTGACAAATGCCTGAGAAATAACGTAGGCCATTTCTTCGTCGAAGTCTTGCGGATATACGGCCCTGACATCGTAGGATTTGAAGATTTTAGGATTTATTGTCATAAAAATATTTTATATATCAAGCAGAAGAAAGTCAATGCTTTGGGATAAGGATAAAGACAAGGCACCGGTTTTTTGTCCGAGCTCTATTTCGTATAATCTTTTATAGATTTTTTTTAAATCCTGAATGGTGAATGATCTTGATTGCGACTGAAGTTTTCCAATTTGCCAGGGGGCAAGACGTTCGACCTCGTCAATTGATTTTTCTCCGGAATCAAGAAGAGATAAAAGCAGCCTTATTTGCCTTTGCAGCATAAATAAAATTATTTCCTCTTTTATTCCGCTCTCAAGGGCATTGTGGAAGAGTTTAAGCATATTCCTTGAATTATTCGGACGAAGGTTATCCAAAAATAAGAAAATGTTTTTCGGTAATTTAAATATTTTAATATCGGCATTTTTAAAAGAATATAGATCTTTTTTTAAGATTTCTTTCGCTTCCCACAAGATAATATTATTTTCCTTGGAAGACTTGATGATAAAATCTAAGATTTCCTTTGACGCTTTATCCGTTTTCTTAAGTTTTGTTAAAAATTCTTCGATAAAAATGGTTTTTGAATCATTAAACAGACCGGATCCTTCAATATTTTGGATCAGCTGTGTCAACGTAACGTTTTTGTAATCGAAAGAGATTGGATCTTTTTGTTTTTGTTTTAATTCCAAAAAATAATTCCTTGATTCGGATATATTGTCGCCGTGAATAATCGTAATCATATTCTGTTTTTATATTCTTTAAATAATTTATTTACTTCTGTCTGCAGGTGGCGGTGCCGGGTTCTGTGGGGAAGAAGTGCGCCGGAAAAATTTTTGGGAATATGTAAAAGCTCATGAATGAGAACTTTCTTTTTGGAGTCATCGTCCAGCTTATCATAATATTTGGAAAGAACTTCGATTATGTAAGCTGGCTCGATGTTTAAAGCTCTTTGAAATATCTTAGGCATTGACCAGATCCGGGCGTAGGATCTTGATTTGGATCCTTGGGTTCTGAAGCAGAATATTCTCGAAGAATCAATGTGCGGAAAGTCCAAAGTTTTCAGTATTTGTTCAATATCCTTTTTTATTTCTCCGGCATCGGTCCAATCCAGTTTTGTGTTTTGAGATTTGAGTTTAGGCATTTATTAAGTGTGTTTGTCGGCTACGTAAGAAGCTCCGTAAGCATATGGCTTGGTTTTTGCCACAAATCCGTTTCCAGTAACCATGCCCACAACTTCTTTGATCATATCTCTGGTGTCCCCGTGTTCTCCTACATCAATATGAATTTCCAGATTGTAATTGGGAGAATCGCCGTTAAGTGTTTTTCTAAGTAAAGGTACGAAAAATAAAGCAAAGCTTAAAGACTCAAGTGTCTCGGCATAGATCTTTTCCCGTAATGAGTGAATGTCGGAAAGATCTTTTCTTCGCCAGAAATATTTACCTCCGAAACCGCGTCTATGAACCAAAATAGCGGTAACTAAATTTATCGTTTTTGTATTGCCGTTGTTTTCTTTCTCATGAGAATCGGTGCCGATTACTATACTGTATTCCGCAGACGGCTTTTCTTCCAAGAATTTTTTTATCAACCGCAGGGATTCTTTGATTTTTATCACTCCGTGAGTAAAACTGTTTAATAGCTCATCCGGGTCGTTTTTTGTATCTGTCAGGGTATTTTTGACCATAGCGTATTATATCACAGGAATCAAAATTAAAGCATGAACAGCCATTTCAAAAAGCTCTCGATCGTATCTGTTTTCCGAACAGGTAAATTATCGTATTGCGATTGTGCGGGAAAAGTTTTCATGGGGATATTTTTGGGCAGAACATAGTTCGTCAGATCTATCCCCGGGTTAACCGTAGGTTTCCCTGTTATTTTCGGAATGTCATGGAGTGCCTGAAAAATTTGATTGCCGTTTCCGGCGGTATCCGTCAGTGAAAATTTGGCAAAAGGCCCCTGTTCTCCTCCTTCCAAAAGAAACACATTGACGCAGACAATGCTTTTATCGTCCCAGACATAAGAGAATGCATACCGAAAGTAATCTGCGATCTGACTTTCCGGCAACGCATCTTTTGACCAGCCTGTTTCCGTAATAAAGACCGGTAAATTTTTATTACTGAGTCTGTAAGCTAAATTCTTTTCGAACTGAAAGCTGTCGATACTTTCACTGGTCAAGATGTAGGGCATCTGTTTGAATCCGGGATTCGGATACGAATGGCTTCCCAGACCGTCTACTAGTCCGAAAATTCCCGGCACCTCTTCGTTCATTTCTTCCATATAGTCATACTCATTCATGTACTGACCGGGAACATTGGGGGCGGCGTTATCAAGTCCGCCGGAGATGATGAAAAAATCTTTGTCCAAAGACTTAAAAGCAGTGACGGAATAGTTGAGCAGATCTGCGTATTCTTTGGGATCCAGATTCCCCTCCCATTCGTCACTCCGGTTTACTTCATTGAATATCACAACATATCTGTTTCTTACCGGCCAGGAGAGTGAATTTAAAAAATTTGCGAAGTCCAATATGTCGTTGGCTGTCGGTTTGCTCCAGACGCTCGTGTTGAAATAGTCTCCGGCGGTCGCAAGTCTTATTATCGGTATGACATGAAGTTTTTTTGCCTCATTCATGAAATTTTGCCATTTTTCCATATCCCTGTCTCCTGCCTGGATCGGAATTGTCACATATCCCCAGTCTCCGCCGCTCCCGTTCACCAGTCCGGCAGCTTTAGTGATTTCGGAGGGAAACAAAATATGCACGCCCATTTTGTTGTTGGGCAAAGCCAGCGGATCTTCTATGGCAAATGACTGACGGGGGAATAAAAATAATATTCCGGAAAGCGCAATCAATACTATAACCAGAAAACGTTTCATGGATAGTATATTATACACCTTAAAGACTGTGCTTCGGCTTATTCTTCTTCTCCGGAGTAATTTCTAAGCAAAGGAATTTTAACGGCCATAAATCCGACTATTAATAATGTCCCTAACCCTCCGGCGACCACCGATAAAGGCGCTCCGACTAAACCCGCCAGGAGACCTGCTTCAAATTCCCCGAGCTGGGGTCCGCCCATATAAAAGATCATGTTTATCGACATCATTCTTCCTTTGATGTAGTCGGGCGTTAAGACTTGCCGCGCAGTGCTTCGGATGATTGTGCTGATACTGTCTCCTGTTCCGACCAGGAAAAGTGCCAGAAAAGACAGCCAGACATATCTGGAAAATCCGAATATTACGGTTGCAAATCCGTAAAGAAAAATACCGAGCAAAAGAAGTTTTCCCTGGTTTTTAATTTTGCCTGTCAGAGCCATTAGATAACCGGTCAGAACCGCTCCTATCGACTGGGCGGCATAAAGGAAACCGAAACCGACCGGGCCGACATGTAAAATTGTTTCCGCAAAAATGGGCAAAAGTGAATTAGCCGATGAAAAAAATGTGCTGAAAAAATCCAAAAGCATTGTCGACCAAATGATGGTTTTTGATTTTATAAAAACCAGTCCTTCGGATATTGCTTTCAACGATACTTTGGCCGGTTTTCCTTCAATCTCCCCGGATGTCCGCATTAAGACTAAGGCAATTATCACGGCCAGAAAAGACACCGCATTAATAAAATAGATGCTACCGACTCCCAATTCTTTAATAACCAATCCGCTTATGGCCGGACCGACCACCATTGATATCTGGAACATGATAGTATTCAAACTCATGGCGTTCGTCAGATGGTCTTTATGTACGAGGCTCGGGACAATTGCCTGCCTTGGCGGAGAATCAAAAGCGATTGCCACCGCAGACAATGCGGTAATTATATAAATTATCATGGGACTGACCGCGTGCACGAATGTTGCATAGGCCAGGATAAAAGAAAGCACGGCCAGGACGCTCTGGGTAATGAAAAGAATTTTCCGTCTGTTATGGGAATCTGCGACCGCTCCCGCAAAAAGCGCAAAAACCGTCACGGGTAGAAATCTCGAAAGGCCGATCAGTCCCAAGGCAACTGCCGAATGAGTGATTATGTAGATATGCCAGTTTATCGCCGCAAACTGCATCTGAGAGCCAATGTTTGAGATCAAAAGTCCGATCCAAAGCAATCTGAAATCCCTGTATTTTAAAGCGGCAAATTTACCGGATTTCACTTCAATTTTTTCCATAGATTTAAATATTGTATCACTCTTGAGGCTTAAAATAGGCGCGTATAATACTTTTAAATTATTTAAAAATAATGTATAATGCCCAAAACATATGAGCCCTGAAAAAGTCAGAATTGTAACCGATTCAACCGCCAGAGTTACACCGGCAGAAATTGAAAAATACGGTATCGGAGTAGCCAGACTAAACATTAATGTCAATAAGAACAAGAAATTTTTTGAGACACTTAAGGATGACTTCACTACCGATCCTAAAGATTTTGTAAAAAAATTAGGTGATAAATCTTTAGATATTTTAACCTCATCCCCAACCCCTGGAGAATTTTTAAGTATCTATGAGCAATCTAAAGATAGACCAACTCTTACAATGTTGATGTCAAGCAAATTAAGCAAAGGGACATATGAGGCAGCCGGATCTGCAAAAGAGTACGGAGGATATAATAATGTTGAAATAATTAATACTGAAAATGTCTGCTTGCTTAGGCGTCAGGTCCTAAACGCGGCGATATTGGCCGAACAAGGCAAATCTATCCAGCAAATAATAAATCAGTTTAAATATTCCAAGGAAAGATCGGTATTATATGTGGCTCTTGATAATCTCGATCGACTGAAGAAAAGCGGAAGAGTCAGCGGTATACAAGAGATAGCGGCAAAAATATTAGGAAAAAAATTGATCTTGGAGGTCAGAAATGATAACGCCTTAAAATATGAAACAACACAGGGCATTGATAAGGCGGTTGAATTAATGGAAAATATCACGCTGAGTCTTAAACCGACAGAAATCTGTATTTTCCACGGCGGAGATGAGAAATTCGAGAGAATGGCAATAGATGTAGCCGATAACATGCGTCTAAGAACGGGCAAGAAAATAAATGTATCCTATGACTATGCAGGGCGACTTTTGACGAGTCATACTAATGCCCAAGTTATAGGTATCGGATGTTTTACCGAAAATCCGATTCCTGAAAAAGTTAGCAAAGCTAAATAATTTGACTTAATATCATTCCCCTCAATATAATTCTATTAATGCAAAGTAAATTTAAAGAATTAATTATTTCCTCAGGCAATACCCAAGCGAAAATTGCGCCCGACAGGGGAGGGTTGCTGACATCTTTCTTTGTTAACGGCGTTGACATTCTTTATCTGGACAGAGATACATTTAATAATCCAGAAAAAAGTATCAGGGGGGGGATCCCAATTCTTTTTCCGCAGGCCGGTCTTTATTCCGGTCCATATAACCTAAAACATCATGGCTTTGCAAAACAAAAACCCTGGAGAATAATCGATCAAACTTTAGATTCAATAACCTTAAGTCTTTCTTCCGACGAACAGACTAGGAATGATTATCCTTTTGATTTTAAATTGGACTTAAAAGCAAAAGTCGAAGAAGGCAAGTTGGACTACATCATGACGGTAAGAAATACGGGCAAAGTGCCTTTCCCGACCACTTACGGAACTCATCCGTATTTTGAGGTTCCGGATTCGGAAAAAGCTAAGGTAATTATCGAAAATATCAAAAATTTTAATTGTCAGGAAATTGATTGGACCAAAGATTACGGAGTCAAGTTCCCGAACACCGGAAAAATAAGAATGTTAATCCCGAAAACAAATATTGCTTTACAGAAAGAAATATTGATAGAAAGCGACCCGAATTTATTTCAGCTTATTTATGTTTGGCATGAAATCGGAAAAGATTTTATTTGCGTTGAGCCCTGGACCAGAAATGATTATTCGCTTAATGATCCCAAGCAATGTATTTGGATTAACCCCGGTGAAACCATGGAATTTCCGATTTCAATTTCCGCAAAAATCGACTAAGGCAATTTGACAATCTTCTGTCGGTTCCACTAATCTTAAACTATGGACCTATTTAATATTGCGTTCCGGTCAATAGTTATTTATCTTTTTATCCTCCTGGCAATAAGATTGTTCGGGAAAAAAGAATTGGCGCAGTTATCCGTAGTCGACCTGGTTTTTATTCTGCTTATAAGTAATGCCGTACAGAATTCCATGGTCGGAAATAATTCCAGCCTTCTCGGAGGAATTGTGGCCGCCGGTTCGCTTTTTGTCTTAAATATCATTTTGGATAAACTTTTTTTCCGGTCCAAAAAACTAAGTACGTTTTTTCAGGGAAGTCCTCTGATGCTTGTCTATAACGGCAAAATCATGGAAGACCACCTGAGGCAGGCGGATATATCTTTGGAGGAACTTGAGGCGGCGGTCAGGGAACACGGAGTAGTGAATATTTCACAGGTAGATCTGGCAGTCCTGGAAACGGACGGAAATATCAGTATTTTGTCCAACAATTTTACCAGTAAAACAGTGAGAAAAAGAAGGGTCCGTAAGTCACTGACAAAAAATCCCTAAGACCTATAATTCCTAATCTAAGTTTTAAATATAATCTACCGGTTTTATTTTATTTTTTTATTGCCGATGGCGTCGATACGGTATTCTTTTTTATTCCCATTGTCGGCGTGGGACTCAAGCTTATCTGTAATTGCTTATTCGTTATAACCAGATTTTCGTTGGCTGTTTTAGCCGCATTTAATTGATTCTGAAAAGACTGTTTTGCAGCTTCCATGTTGCTTATTGCCCGCTGCCTTTCAACAACATACCCGACAAAAAGACCGACCAAAAGTGCAATTATAACTACCACGATTGAGGTTTTACTCATATATTTCACCTCCCCTCAGACAGTTATTTAACAACCTGATAATAGCACAACGCCCATAATAATTAAAGATTATGTATAAGCAGTCAATTTTAACATTTTGAAGAAAGTTTCCACCAAATTCTTTAAACGACCTATAGTTGACAAGCAGAAGTATTCCTTGTATGATGGAGCTTATGATAGAAATTCTGAAAGTAGGCCTAGGAATCAAATGAGGATAGTTGAAAACCTGAATAATCTTTCCCTGCTAAAACTGGCGGGCAAGCAAACCAAATTTACCGTTTCGGTTACGGCCAGAGAAGGCCAACAATTTACCCTTGACGATTCTACGGTCACCATTGAGCATAAGAAAATCGGAGTTTCTATAGCTAAGCCGGAAGGATATATTGGTAATTACAGCCTGTTTTTAAATACTTACCGTATGCTGGAAATTCAATCAAAACTGAAAAAATCCAAGCAATCCTCAAGTTGATTCAGTTGAAACTATTATTTTCTGATGTTAGCATTGTTGTATGGAAGAACAAGGACGGACATCAATTTTTGAACTGTTTTTTGGAAAATTTACCACTTTAAAGGCAATTTTCATAATTTCAGTTATTGGTTTTATTGTCTTTTTTCCTGCTTTGTTCAACAATTTTGTCTGGGATGACAATAACCAGGTGCTGCCCAATGTAATAGCTTATGGTTTAAATATCCCGAAGCTTTTCGGACAAAATTACTTAAGTTCTTTTGGCTATTACAGACCGGTTTCATCGATATATTTTTCTATTATCTATGCTTTGTTCGGATCAATTCCGTTTTTCTTCCATTTTCCCCAGATATTTCTACATCTCGTTAATGGAATTTTGTTATTTATCTTATTAACATCTTTTATTGATAAAAAGCTTTCGCTTTTTCTTGCCTTAATTTTTGTTGTTCATCCCATTCAGGTTGAATCCGTGTCATATATTGCGCAGGTGATCAGTGTTTTGTGTTTTTTATTCGGCATGTCTGCATTATTGTTAAGCAGGGAAAAGATATTAAAAAAGAAAAATTTGTTATTGGCATTTTTCCTTATACTTCTTAGTTTACTTACTAAGGAAGTTGGGATCATCTTCATTCCGATAATTTTACTTTTTAGGTATTTATTTAAAAAGGGGTCGTTATTGATTTATTCGGTTTTAAGTTTTTTTACGGTCTGCGTCTATTTTTTTATCAGATTTTATGTCGGAGGAATTTATTTTTATAAAATGACTTTCGTTCCGATTTCCAGAATATCTTTCCCGATGAGATTTATTAATATTCCCGAGATTATTTTTTACTATTTAAAAACTTTTCTTTTCCCCGTCAAGCTTGTGATAATGCAAAACTGGACAATCACCGAAATGAACTTTCCGCAGTTTTATTTCCCATTATTAGTTGTTTTTGTATTAGTCCTATTAGACATCACTGTGGGCATCTATTTACATAAAGCAAAAAAGGACGTCAGGGGATATATATTTTTCTCCCTCTGGTTTATTCTAGGAATGAGTTTCTATCTACAAATTATTCCTCTGGACATGACTGTAGCAGATCGATGGTTTTATTTTCCTTTGGCCGGTTTGTTGGGAATAATAGGGGTTATTATCCAAAATGTTAGTATTCGGGACGAAAAAACAAAAATCCTAATGTTCTTAATCTCCGTCAGCATAATACTACTGCTATCCTTCAGAACAATTTTAAGAGATATAAATTGGCAATCTCCGGTTGATTTATATACACATGATTCTATGATTGAAGATGACTATAATATTGAGAGCGATCTTGCTTTTGAACTCCAGTCCGGCGGTAAATTAGATGAAGCCCTGACCCACTATAAGAAATCACTTTCTTTGTATCCTTACGATACTATATTCGATAATGTTGCATTTATCTACGAAAAAAATAAAAACTATAAAATGGCAAAAGAATATTATCTTAAAGCGATCACCGCCGTATCCTATGCTCCTCCTCCGCATAAGCATGGATTTGCTATATATGAAACTGTGGGAAGGTTTTTTGTATTTTTTGATGATCCTATTCTTGCTGAAAAATATATTAAACAGGGATTATCTGAATATCCTTCAGATACGATTTTATGGTTACTTCTCTCGGTTGATGACTACGGCCAAGGAGATCGAACGGATGCGATCAACGATGTAAAAAATGCATACGCTTTAAAACCAAGCGAAAGAATAAAAACGCTTTATTTAGATATTCTTAATAACCGGCCTGTAAATATGCCGATAGAAGCCTTTTACTGAAACCTTTTCTGCTTGTTTTGCTATACTATACGAAATGAGTTTTTGGAAAAAACAAATCGGACATAAAAGCGCCATATTTATAATTTGCATCGGCATACTTTTATTGGTTTTAAGCATTGCTTATCTTTTTATCAACATCCGGAGCATTCGTCACTACTATACGATCAGGCATAGAACCGATGTGGGTCTAATCCAGAGTTGGATGACGTTGAATTATATTTCACGTTCCTATGCTGTTCCCGAATCTCTTTTATTGAAAACAGCAAATGTCACGATGCAACAAACCCGCCATCAAAGCCTAAGCAACATCGCAAAGACACATAAAGAATCCCCTTCAGGGATTATTGAAATTATTCGCAACACTATTTTGCAGTATAAGTCACATATGACGGTAACTCCTTCACCGGCTTTAATGAAATAATTTTCGATGAATGCAATACTTAATCACCTTTTTACATCAATTCTCGCATACGGATATCCGATCATAGGTTTATGTGTTTTTATAAGTTCTATAGGAGTTCCGATGCCGGCGATTATTGTCGTCTTAGCGGCCGGCTCATTGGCCGCGTTAGGCGATCTTAATATTTTCGTCTTGTTTTTTATTGTCGCCAGTTGCAGTGTGCTGGGGGACATCGTAGGCTATTGGCTGGGAGCAAAAATCGGATACGGAATTTTTCATAGACACAGGGGGGCTATCTTTTCCTCCACGTTATTTGAAAGATTACAAAAGTATTTCTTCCGTTGGTCGGGCATTACGATTTTTTTGACCCGTTGGCTTTTCTCGTTATTCTCGGCTTTGACAAATATCCTGGCGGGAATGACTAAGTATTCATTCCGGAAATTTTTGCTTTTTGATATTCCGGGAGAAATTGTTTCCGCAATGATTTTTTTAGGGATAGGATACATATTCAGCAGTCAGTGGCAAAATATCTGGATAAATATTGAGAACTTGCTCTTGTTCATAATGGGAATATCCGTCGGAATTATTTGTATTTATTTGGGTATAAAAAGACTGCAAAAACTAGGAAAACTTCGAACCGTTACTCGCAAATACTAAAAAATTACCGGAAACTGACGCTATTTACTATATTAAAACTGCAAATTGGCAATATCGGCTTTATAGGGGTTTTTTGTCTACGAGGCATAAAAATCCGCTTGGATGCGGCTCAAATGTGGTTACACGGCTTTCTAGCCTAACCGCTTCACGTGTATTATCGCCTTTTGGAAACAAAGGAAAAGTTGCAATAGGGGCATTAATCGTATTGTTCACGGAAGCATATTCTTCGATAATCGGTCCAAGTTCTTTTATATCATAGCCCATTTCATTAATTTTTTTCATTCCCAATGTTATTGGATATATATTTTCTTTACTGGAAAAAATATTGGATATGTAAGATGCAAGATCGGGAGTTACCTTATTTATGTTTGTAAGTGTTTGCATGCTTCTCATTATCTCGATAGCTTTTTCACAATTAACGCTGCATGATTTGCCGATCACCGTTACTTCTATTTCTTTTATAAAAAATTTCTCCCAACTTGCTATTTCTTCTTGGGTTCGTTTTTCTTTTTCCTGGCTGATTTTATTAGCCTCAATGTCGTTCATTAAGAAAAGATTCTACATCAAAAATAACTATAAGTCAATCAATTAAGAAACTGTTAGATGTGGGTCTGGAATGTAACTTATCTTTGAGTGCCTTATTAAACATAAATATCGTGAATTTACCCCTAAAGTTATTCAAATTCACGCTAATTTGACAAAATCCCGTTAATTTGCTATAATACGGGTTATGGCTACCTCTAAGCTTATCAAAGACAGAATCAGAACCCTCAAGCAGGAATATGACCATTTACGGATCGGCAAAGAATCTCTTCTGAAGATTATTGATGAAGCTGAAATTGCCGAAAGCGTTTACAACTCAAATGCCATAGAAAATTCTACGCTTACTCTTCCGGAAACAGAAAAAATCCTTCTTGAAATGGAAGTTTCCCACAATATTTCTTTAAGAGAAGTATTTGAAGCAAAAAATCTTGCCCGTGTAATGGAATATGTTAAATCGAAGTCCCAGGAAGAACTGACTGAAGAGAAAATTCTTCTTCTGCATAGGATGCTCATTGAAAATATTGATGAAGATATTTCCGGACGTTTCCGCAATGAGCATGAATATGTCAGGGTCGGTACGCATATTGCGCCTGCTCCTGAACACATAAAACGCATGATTGAGGAAGCATTGATTACATATTCAAGTGATCAGGAAACGTATTTTGTAGATAAAATTGCCAATTTTCATCTTTATTTTGAAACTATACATCCGTTTAATGACGGCAATGGCAGAATAGGAAGAGTCATTATAAATTATCAACTCTACAGACTTGGATTTCCGGGAATAATTATTAGGGATAAAGAAAAGAAATTATATTATCGTAGTTTCGAGGAATACAGAAATAACAAAACTACCGGAACGGCAGTGAAAGTTATAACTCTTGCCCTCACGGAAGCTCTTCACAAAAGAATTGCCTATCTAAAAGGCGATGGAATTGTTAATCTTACGGAATATGCAAATAGAATTGGCAAACCGGTTTCTGCGATTTTAAATGCCGCAAAACGCCAAACCATCCCGGCTTTTAGAGAGAAAGGTGTATGGAAAATTGGAGCAGAAACCTCCTGAGCACGAAATCCCGACCTTCGAACCGATTTTAGAAGAATATCTTCAAACCGATAAACTTAGATACTACATTTAGCCTAAATCTAGAACTTCTGATATACTAATTTCATGCAACTTCGAACAATTACACTAGATGATTATCTAAAACTAATTGAATTTTGGAAAGAAAATTATTTCGTCTCGGAAATGGATAACTTGGAGCATTTCACCCTTTTTTTGCAGAAAAACCCGAGCCTAAGCATTTTAATTGAGGAAAATGGAAAAATCATCGGATCGGCCCTAGGTTCATACGACGGGAGAAGGGGATATCTGCAGAAAGTAGTTACAAGCAAAGTATTGAGAGGAAAAGGCATCGGTAAGCAAATGGTCAACGAAGTAGTAGTAAGACTAAGGAAAGTTGGGGCGGTTTATGTTCCGATAAGCGTCGAGGAGAAAAATATAACTTTTTATGAAAAATGCGGGTTTGTAAGAAAAACTTCAACCTCAATGAGTCTGGATTTATAGATTTTGTTGTGAGCCGGCTGGGATTCGAACCCCTAACAATATATTGATTAAGTTTTAAATCACATATTGCAATCATCGTCTCAATATGAGACGATATCATTACATGAATGAGACGATAGACTTAGAGCCACGTCAAAAAGCTATATTGACCCTGTTGGCACAAAATGACCAGCTTTCAAGAGAGCAGATAGCTACAAAACTAGTATTAACTTACCCAGCTTCTAAGGCTACGCTAATCAGGGATTTAAGCGTATTAATTAGTCGAAATTTAATTTTAGTTTTGGGTAACGGTCCTAGTAGCAGCTATAAAACAAAGTTCTTCCACCCGCTTGTGAAGCCCATTGATCTGGCCCAATATTTCTCTCTAGATCCGGACCAACGAAAAAATGCTAAAACAATTTTTAATTTTGAGATTTTCAATAAATTAACCGGCAATATCGTATTTTCCGAGGAAAGAAACAGTATTGCCGCTAAATTCCGCTCATTTAATAAGACAATTAATGAGTTAGATACAACTTTACGGCAAAAAGAACTAGAACGCTTCATGATTGAATTATCGTGGAAGTCTTCAAAAATTGAAGGAAATACCTATTCTCTTCTAGAGACGGAGGCCTTAATTGAACAAAACCAAGAAGCCAAAGGCAAAACAAAACAAGAAACGACTATGATTTTGAATCACAAGGATGCATTTAAGATAATTGTAGATAACCGAAACGAATTCAAAATCTTATCCTTAAGCGTAATTATGGAGCTCCATAATTCGCTAACGAAAGAGTTAAGTATCACCAGCGGTATTCGCAAACAAGCGGTTGGCATTACTGGAACCACATATAAACCTTTAGATAATGAATGGCAAATCAAGGAAGCACTTGAAAAACTTATCCAGATCGTAAATACCGTAAACTATCCGCTAGAAAAGGCTCTTATTACGGCTAGCATGCTTTCCTACATACAACCATTTACCGATGGAAACAAACGAACATCGAGAATGCTGGCAAATGCAATTCTGATGGCATATGATTATTTCCCTTTGTCATATAGAAGCATTGATGAAAACAAATACAAAGAGGCATTAATTTTATTTTATGAAACAAATAATCTTTATTTCATTAAACAATTATTTCTAGAACAGTATTTTTTTGCGATCAATACTTATTTTCTTTAATAACTCGTGTCCCCTTATGCTATTTCATGAGGTAAGCAGAAGTTGCTAAAAAGCAAACAGCATTCGTGTTTAGATTACCAAATCAAACTAAATTAATTTTGTGAACCATCTGTCCCATAAGTGCCGCCAGATACTGGATAGTCTGCTTCGAATCTACGAAAAACTCAAGAAGCTCGGATTTACATATTTTGAAGGAAAAATAACCATAATTGAAATTGAGGAAGAAGATTCAAATGTTTAATCTTTATATAAATTTTTG
>Ga0182027_10005362_pt1 | contig 19520 bp, 11 predicted proteins | sample 712E1DmetaG_FD_121300 | JGI IMG/M metagenome (GOLD analysis project Ga0182027, IMG submission 121300) | Permafrost microbial communities from Stordalen Mire, Sweden - 712E1D metaG (Illumina Assembly) | ecosystem: Environmental > Terrestrial > Soil > Wetlands > Permafrost | place: Sweden...
ACCTCTTGCCTTATCTTATATTTCGGCAGGCGGTAACTCCGGCCTTCGGAATTTAAGGCGTTACTTTCTCTTTTCTCTCTTAGCCCCTTTTCAAAGAACAATCACATTTGGGGAATGCCTGTCCTATAATCATTGAACGGGAACGGATTAGCGGGGCAGCACCCCCTCCTCAAAATCCCGCGGACCCAAACACGCTCCCGGTGTGCGTTTTGGTGGCATTTTTCACGCACCTGCCACGATGCTCAGGCGGACAAAGTAATGGTAAAACTCGTTCCTTCGCCCATTCGAGAGCGAACATCAACCTTGCCGCCGTTCTTCTCAACAAGTTGCTTAACCACATAAAGACCCAGGCCTGTACCCAACGCCTTGGTCGTGTAAAACGGCTCAAAGATGCGGTTCAATTGTTCCTTCGAAATGCCGGGGCCGATGTCCTCCACCGTCACGAACACCCTTTCCACACCCGGTGTGTGTTTTGGTAGCCCGATATCGCACACCGGGTGGGTGTTTGGGTCAACTCGTGCATTCACCCGGATCTCCCCCGCCTTGCCGGTCTCTTTCAACGCCTGACAAGCATTCACGATCAGATTGAAAAATATCTCCTCAAGATACCGACGGTCGGCCCACACCTCAGGAAGATCTTTCGGGATCTCGCGCGTGAGAACGATACTGTTTGCCGCAAGCTCGTAACGGACAAGCGGCAGAATGTCTTCAAGGACCTCTGCGACTGAAATGGCTTCGAATTTCATTTCCCCTTCGATCCCCGCCTTCGCGAAGATTGAAATCCGCTTGATAATGTCCATCGCCCGATCAGCCTGATCCATACTGCGCTTCATGGCGTCATTGGCGCTTTCCAGCGCTTTTTTATCGTTTGAAAAATGCCTTCCTTCTGGCGATCCAGACAGCTCTCCGCGAGTCCCTTGATGATAAAAAGCGGATTACGGATCTCGTGATTGATGCTCGCCACCAACACCCCGATCGCCGTGAGTTTGTCCCGATGCGCCGCGTGAGCGAGTTCTTCAATTTCAAAAATATTAGTGCGAGTTGTAACGTAAGCAAGACCAAATGGATACACTGGCAATAGAAACAATCCATATTGAGGGAAAGGAATACCATAAACGGGAATAAAAGATAGACTGCCCCCGAGATATCCAAACAAAGAAATAATGAGAAGCCCTATAAATTGCTTGCTCTCCTCCTTAGTGGACCCACGTATCTTCTTGATCAATTCATAAAATCCAAATGGGACTGTAAAAAAATAGACTAGCGTCAGCAAACTATAAAGCGGCCCAGCGGTCGTATAGTGAACAAAATGCCAAACCGGACGAAGTTCTGGAATAAACCACGGAGTAAAAGATAGGATCAATGTTAGGAGCGCAAAAGAATAGAGAACCTTAAGCACTCTTTTATGTTTATTAAGATTTTTTGTCAACGCAAGTGTAAAGTGGAACCAGGCAATAGGAACAAAAGCCGCCATACCATTAGAAGGTCGAATAACTGTCAAGGCGACATTATAAGGAGTCGAAGGCATGATCATGAGGGCAAAACCAATCCCCCAAAGAGAAATGACTATCGAATGCCAGAGAAAAAGTTTTCCCATCAGATCGGATCGTTTGAGCCAGACGAGGATGCCAACAAGCAAGGAACAAAAAACGAATCAGAGGACGGAAAAACTATACGGATTCATGCCGCGGAAACTGGGATTATCGGAAATTTGACGGTGAAGGTAGCGCCCTTGCTGGGGGCGGACTGGACCGAGATCGTGGCGCTGTGGCGTTTCAGGATGCCGAAGCTGACGGCGAGACCGAGACCGGTGCCGGAGCCGACGTCCTTGGTGGTGAAGAAAGGATCGAAGATCTTTTTCTGATTTTCTTTGGAAATACCGATGCCGTTATCCTGCACGATCATTTCAATCGCATCCGCCGAAACCCGGGTCTCGACCGTGATCTTGCCCTTGATCTTCGCAGCGTGAATGGCGTCGCGGGCGTTCACGAGGAGATTCGTGAGCACCTGATCGAGCTCCCCCACGATCCCCTGCACCGGAGGCACCTCGCCGAGTTTCATCTCCACCTCAATATTCTCCTGCTGGAACTGAAAGCCCAGGAGCGCGCAGGTGCCTTTTACCACATCGCGCAGGTCGACATCCTTATGCGGCGCTTCCTCGGCGGTTTTCCTGGCGTATTTCATGAGCTTCTGCACGATCGTCTGGCACCGCTTCGCGCCTTCCTCGATGAGATCGAGCGATTCCTTCACGTCCTCGGTCGCGCTCATTTTGAGGATCTGCGCGTTCGTCAGCACCGCGGTAAGTGGATTGTTGATCTCATGCGCAACGCCCCCGGCGAGCGTACCTAGCGTCGCGAGCTTCTCGGCCTGGACCAGCTGCTCCTGCGTCTTCACGAGCTCCCGCGTCCGGTCTTCCACACGATGCTCCAGTTCCACGTTCCAGCGCTTCAGCTCCTCGCTCATCTTCCGGACCTGGGTATAAAGCTCGCTGATATTCTCATATTGCATGGAGTTCGAAAACGCAATCGTCACCGGGATCTTGAGCTGCATGAGGAATTGGAATTCGCCTCCGTGGTAGAGCTTCAAGTTCGTTTTCCGGCCAAGACTTACCACCCCGATCATTTTCCCGCCCAGGACAAGCGGCACCGCCACCATCCCCTGCGTCGACTTGAAAAATTCCTCGATCTCGGAGCGGAACCCTTCCACCTCGGGATCCGCGACCACAAGATCTCCCCTCACGACGGCGTCCTTGACTTCAAGCCAGACCAGGAAGGGATGGCCCTTGGCGATGGGCTTCAGATTCCGGAGGCCCTTGGCGATGGCCGGGATGTATTCGTTCGTTTTTTCATCGAGCAAAAAGACCGAAAGGCGGCGCACGTAAAGCTGGCGGCGAAGCATGCGGGCAAAACTTTGCAAGAGGTCCCGGAGATCCTTCAGATGTACAAGCTCTTTGGAAAATTTTGTCATCACCGCGAGTAGATTTTTCCGCTGGCGCTGAAAAAGATGGTCCAACCGGGGCTGAATGGACCTGAAATAGAAGTAAAAAGCAAGGGCTACGGCGAGGTAATAGAACGTCGAACTCCAGGCCGACGACGGACCCCAGAACCTCTGGGTCCAGTAAATGAAGGCGGCAAAAGGCACGATCGCCACGATCGTCGTGACCAGCCACATGAGGGTCTTGTGGATCACAGTCTCGATATCCATCAGTTGGTAACGGACCACACAATAGCCTATGATCGTCGTAAAAAAGAACATGGAAAGAAAAGCCACTGGAAAAATAGGCCAACCGTAATTATGGAGAAATTCGATAGAACCGATGAACGCAATCGCGAATGCGAGGAACACAAGCTTGGTATTTTTTTTGATAACCTTCGTGGTCGCTTCCCGGTGAATCCGGAAAAAATTCACGAAGGCAAGGGACATGACGGTATAAAACCACATGATGAACGGAAGTTCCAGGAATCCGGCCTTCGGAAAATAGCCGGTCGAGTAGGGATACATCCCCTGCACAAGGTAGGGAGAAAAAATGCAGATCAAAAAAAAGCCTATCCCCATAAAAAAATAAAGACGGATATATTTCTTTTTTTCTCTCAAAAGGTCGGCTGTCCAAGTGGCACTAAAAAAATAGACCGATGGCGTGACGAAAACGATCCCAAACCAGGTGAAATAACGGGAAAAAACTAGCGCGAGAGCTTCCTGGTTCATCAAACCGACAATGCCGACGCCGGTCAGGAACATACCCGAAGTGAGAGTGATCAGGAAATAAGCGAAGGGGGCAACCTTTTTCTTGCCCTGGGAGAGAACGAAGATCCCCTCCAGGATCACCATGGTGCCGACAATGAGATTCGGGAAAGCCCAGATATTCCAGTAATAATTATGGGGATTAAAAATAGAGCTCATCATGTTGGATCGCCCGGTGCATGACATCTTGAAGAACGTTCATGTATCTTACGGCCTTTTCCTTCGTCCCTTTGATACTGACAACGCAAACTTTCGAACCGTTTCTTGAGGGAAGTGAAAAGCTACTAAATGCAATGAATCCGCCCGTGTGGCCGTCATTATTCGGGGCTATAAAAAAATCGGACTTTTTAATGATCGAGATCCCCACCGCCCCGCAAAATGCCTGGAGCGATCCTAACAGAAATTTTGAGGTCAGGGCATACAGAATGGGTGGAGCCGCCGCATAAGCATCCAGGATCTGCCAACCCTCACTGCGGCGCTTCCGCACAGAAAAAAGCTGACGATTGAATTCCCGTTGAAATTCAAAGAACCCCCGGTCAGACCTTTTCGGATCAAAATACGTACTAGGCCGAATAAGCACAAGCCCAAGCGTTCTTTCCAGTGGTCCCATCGCGCGCACATCCACCGGGACCGAGAATTTAACGTCTTCAAACTCCGGGTATTGGGCAAGTTTCCAGATCAGAAGTGCCGCCGCGGTAACGATCTCCTTGGCTCGGCCGCCAAAACGTTTGTTCAGTTCATTTCGCACCCGCAAGAACGGCTGAAAATCGAGGAACTGATGAACGTGAAAGATCCCGCCTTTGCCATCACAGGTGGAAGAGAGTTCGGGGCTCATCTCCTTCAGATCATCGCAAGCGGGATAAAGGAAATCTCCCCGAACACCCCATTCTTCTTTGAGTTCATTTAAGATCTCCTGGGCTGGAACACCGTCCAGGGCGATGTGACTGAACTGCACCCACAGGTCCACAGACGCTAAATCTTCGTAAAACCGGCAGACGATGCTCAAGATGCCAAAACCGGGATGTTTCATTTTGATGAACGGAGGTATCCGGAAACGTTCGGATCCCTCTGGGGACAGATCTGCTGCCGACTCAAACTGAATGAACACGGCGCTCAAGATCCGCTTCGCGTAGTCCGCCGCGGAACGTCTCCATTCTCGGGAAATGACCGCGGATTGCTTTGCAACCCACTTCCCCAACTCCCGTTTTAGGACCAAAGGCCTCTTTTTGTCCGCCAGGTCTTTTGTTTTATTGTAAACCTGAATGATCCCTTTTATCAGAAACTCCTTGACCGTGACCGGCATAGCTTCGAATTTTTCACGATCCGCATCAGGATCCAAATGAGGCTCCAGAAACCGGAGATCGCCGTTTACGTCAAAATCTGCTGCTACGATATCCAAAGGTTTTTTGAGCCGTTTTTTAGCACAAAATTTGCCCCACTGAAGCTCGGCATGAAAGACCGAATAACGTTTAAGAAATCGCGCGAGCCGTTCAAGACAATGTTGTTTGGCCGCAGCAAATGTTCTTTCGCGATCCCTCTGCATGTCGGACCAAAAATCCAGGTTAAAAGCCGTTAAAGAGAATTTCGATTGTTCCGTCCGCAGATAACTTTGGGTGACCGTCCTCCATCCATCCCGACCTTTCGCCGCGCCCATTTTACGTAACAGACCGAGCAGCTTAACGACGCCAAAAAAAAGCAGCGTGCCCGGGTTCAATTTGTCCGTGAACGTATCCATCCCCAGGCGCCGCATGATCCAGCGCACCGTACGAGATCCATGGGCTCTGATCCTGAAGATCCCGCGAGGTTCTATATAGGCGTTCTTCCGGTACCAAGAGACCGCTTTCTTCAGCGTTTCTTCAAAAGGAGTCTCCGTATAACCAAGTTCCCGGACCGCTTTGGAGTTATCAAAAGCGATGGACATCCTGGAAAATTTGACCCCTTCGACGGGTAACAACGGCCGGCGCCGGAATATAAAATAAGACAATACCTCGTCAAGATAAGTAAAACCCAGTAGGAACCCATAGGGGATCTTAAGACACGGCGCCGAGATTCCCGTGACTTTTTCTAAAAGCTGAAAGACTTTCTTAAAAGTATGCGGCTGGCTATTGGCAAGGATATATCGTTCCCCGTTCCGGCCTCGCTCCACAGCCGCGATGTGCGCCCGCGCCACATCATCGGCATCCGCCACCGACCAGAGTGCATCAAAATAGCCCGGGTATTTACGATTCAAGAACTTGACGATCACTTCTCCGGAGGGCGTTGGTTTATGGTCTCGTTCTCCGATCACGATCGCAGGGTTTAGGATCACGGCCGGAAGACCTTTTTTGAAATATTTCAGAACCTCCTGCTCTGCCTGATATTTCGAACGGGCATAGTGACTTGCGCCCCGTTCTTCGAAGCCCGCGCTCTCATCGGAGGGTTTTCCGTCGGGACGCGCACCAATCGCCGCAATGGTGCTGGTGTGGATGAATTTTTTAACACCGTGCTTGAGGGACGCCTCCAGCACATTGACCGTGCCTTCCACATTGATCTTGTAGATCGCCTTCGGATCTTTCATCCAAAAGGGATAAAAGGCGTAAAGTGAAGCGAGGTTGAAAACCACGTCGCAACCCTGCACGGCCCTTTCGACGGCCTGGGCAGAGGTCACATCGCCGTTGGCGACTTCGATCTTCAGGTTCTCCAGAAGAAAACTATCCTTCCTTTGCCGAACGAGAACTCTGACCTCGTGACCAGCCGCGATCAAATAACGCACCAGGGTCGATCCGATAAATCCCGTTCCGCCTGTTACCAGCACCTTCATCGCTTCTGAAGTCCCCGAGGTTGTCTTATTTGGAATATCCATACACTTGTCAGGGCCTCGACACTAGGCCCCGACCCGAAGTTTCGCGCCAAGAGCCCGGACATCATCGTCAGTCATCAGTCGTTCTCCCCAGTAGAACGGAGCTGGCCGGAACCCGTGTTTAGTTGCCATCCCCAGGATCTCCGCCATTTTTTCCTTCGTGATATTCCCTTTTCCCCAAGAAAAACGCTCAAAGCGTTCCTCGAGCGCGAGGACGATCGCTTCGGAAAAACATCCATAAAGGACCTTGGGGGTCGGGAGGCTGTGATCGAAAGCGGTTCGGAACTCGCACGGAGTTTCGCAGATGCCGCCTGAAAACACGAGGATATCTTGGCGGTCAATCTTGGAATAGGAAATGTTCTTCGGATAGCCGATGTCGCAGACAATGGCGCCTGGCTTAAAGTGCGAAATATCCACAATGGATTTGTGGGCGCTCGCGGCCGCGATCACGATATCCGCATTCCGGACCGCAGCGCGGTTATCGAGGCTCGTACGGACCTTGGCCTTTCCTGCCTTAGCGATCTCCTTCTTGATCCAGCCGAAACTCTTCCCCGCCCGGCTCGTGATCGTGATCTCGCGGACCTTATCAGCCAGGCCGCGCGCGCAGGCGCTTCCGATATCGCCCGCCCCACCCAGAATGGTCACGCTCGCCTTGCCCAGATCGAGTTCCAAGAGCTCAGCCGCTTTTTTCACCTGCTCAACCGCAAGCGCGGCGGTCAGCGTGTTGCCGGTCGTCACAGGAATGTGGACCCTTTTTAAGAATTCGTCGCCGTAGCGTTCGCCCGCGATCGAGGTAAAACCCCCGAGGGCCACAATACCGAATCCGCGGCGTTCGGCAAGCTTGCAGGCGTCCACCACCTTGCGAACCGTGTTTTCGATGTCCATGTCCAGCATGTCGGGAATAATATTGCAGACAATGAAGGATCCGTTCACGGTCTTTCCGGTCGCGGAACGGAACTCCGTGATCGCATCCGCCTCAAACGAGGGCGTCATTTCGAAGATCTTTTCAAGAAATGCCGGCGAAGGGATCGCCCGGCTTTGTTTATGAGCCTCAAAAAAATTCATGAGATGCTGAATGTTGTAGGGATGGCCAATCACGCCAAATCCTGAGACCTTCTTCGATAAGCGGTCCTTCAATCCGTGGTAGCGCCGCCGGGCCAGCTCCTCTTCGAAAGTTTTCATTAGCGAATCAAAATAATTCCGGACCTTATCGGCAATGATCCCTCCGGCCACTTCTTCAAATACCGGAATGCCGAGTTTAATGGCCGCTTCGATAAAAAGTTCGGTACCGCCGGAGGCATGCTTCACAAGTTTCCAGCAGCCCTCGAACTTCTCCAGGTCACCTTCAACGGCCCGAAAACGGATCGTGAACTGACGCAGGTCCAGGGTCTCTTCCTCTTTCCACGAAATGGGGACCTTTTCCATTTCCACAAGCCAGGAGCTGACCACGCGGTTCCGTTCCCGGGAAAGGACCTTGCATTCCAGGATACTGGGCAAATAACGCGGAAAATCTTCCACGCGCGTGAGCAGGCGCAACACTTGCCAGCGCTTGGCGGGCAACACACGGCTCGTGGTCACGGCATAGACGCCGTCACTTTTATCCATTGGGGATACCCCCTCCATGGTGTTTCAAGATCGTCCTGATCAGGACACCCTTACATTATCGGCCGGAACCGGGGGTCTTTTAGCTCCGAAGAAAAAAGGGGGCAGGCATCTTTTCCCGCTCAAAAAGAGGCGCCGGACCCTCCAATCGGGATAGGGGAGGACAGGAAAAGCCCTGTCCTTCCCCTCCCACACCACCGGACATGCGGGTCCGCATCCGGCGGTTCAGAAAGCGACTGTATCTATCAGTCAGGCGGGCGTACCCATTCCTTGAACGCTCATCCTCATCTGCCGCCGTCGACGCTTCGACGCTCCGTCGGCCATTCAGGGTTTCACCCTTATATCCCAACGGGAGCTCTGGTTGCCCAGACATCTGCCGCAATGCGTCTTCAAGACCTATGTGACGTTCGTTCTCTTTCTGTTCGGCCCTTCTTCCATCTTGCGATGAAATACTATGGCCTTTGCTCACTCCTCGTTCCCGACTTGCATCGGTGGCCCTTTCAGACCTAAGACGAGGTCTCCCCAGGTAAGAAATGAAACCTTCCGTCCACAACCGCCGAATCTACGTCGCCAATCTTTGGTCGCAGGGGCTTTGCAGTCAGTGGCCTGCTCGCCCCGCTTGGCGCCGCCTCTCATTCGGTTTCTGTGCGTCGGCTCGGACTTTCGCTCCCCGCTTCTTTCAGCGTTTGCCTCACGCCACCACCTTGCGGTTCACTTGAGGTTCCTGCAACCTGTTGCCTCAGAGGACTTGCACCTCCAAGCTTCATTCCATGCTGGGCACACCACCACAAAAAAACAGCCCCGCTTGAAAAAGCGGGGCCGTTTAAAACAACTCTTTTCCGAAAAACGCTTTGGTTATTGCTTCGAAAACGTGACCTGGTCGATCAGGATGGAACCTTTTTTCGGGCTCGAATTGATATCATCGAACACGAAAACGAGCTCATTCAAGGAGTTCCAGTTTTCAATACGGCGGAATTTCTCGAACGGGATCGAGATCTTCTGCCACTGGTCCGTGACGCCGCTGACAATATAAGCGGAAGGCTTGTTCGTCATGTCCTTGAGCTCGATCTTGAAACGCTTGGTGTAGCCGGCCTTTGCGTCACCCTTGACGTAGAAATTCAGGGTGTTGTAAGCCGTTGCGTCCTCGCCGTTCAATTTCATCCAGAAACCATTGTACGCAGGATTCGGAGAATCCACATCGTAATCGAGGCGGATCGCGTAGCCGGAAGCATCGCCCTGGCTATCATCCGTATCGAAAGACATCTGGCACCCTTGGGTTTCATCGTTCGGGTCCTTGTCCCATCCACCGAAATCACCGCCGATATTGTTCGGCTTGTCCCCGGTGTCGAAATCCGCGATCACAAGCTCGTTTGCCTTGGGAGTAGTGGCCGTAGCCGCGTACGTGGCAACTCCAAAACCGACGACCATCAACGCAACGAGCACTAACGTCAAACTGATGTTAAACCTCTTCATTTTTTTGTTGCTCCTTTCGTGAAATGATACTACATGGCGAGGGTCGGAACGGAGTATACACTTTTAAAAAGATAAAGACAAGGGGTGCGGCAAAAAAAGTTGATCCTCTCTGGATTCACCCGCCGGGATCGCCCCCATCCCCATTTTTCGCAGAACTTCTCTCGCGGAAACCCTATTTTGAAAAATCTATAACCTATTACTTTAAAACGAGTTAAAGAAACTTAAATCTAAATCTTTGAGAAGGAATCGAGAACGGCTTTCATATCCTCGGCCTTCTGGCGGATCTCCTCGGAGGGAGCGCTTTTCTGAAAATCGCTGACTTTTTCCTTTAACTCGGAAATTTTCTCCTTCTCCGTACGCAAACGCCTCAGGATGATATTAATATCATGGGCCATATCGTGGTAGAAGTCCCCTTCGCGGATCGTGATGTCTGCGGGCATTTCCCCGCGGTTCACTTTAAGCAGAGTCTGACGAAAACGGAAAACCGGACCGGCCACGCGATGTAAAAAAACCACGCCATAAACGCCGATAATGATGAGCGTAAGGGTCAAGACCAGCGTCACGCGTATAATGATCGAGTAGCTCGCGCCGTAGAGTATCTCCGAAGGATTCACCTTTCCGAAAGTAAACGCGCCCCCAAAGGCCGCATCACGAATGGTTTGATGAATAACCCAGGCGATTGCCGCTGAAGCCACCATGAAAAGGGCAATCAGCATGAAAGAGAATTCCCGTTGCATCGGACGGTGAACGATAAGATTCTTCACCTGCCGTTTATAGGGGCGATGGGGCGTTGTCACCTTGGTTTGCGCGTTCACGTTCGTTTCCATGTTTTTCTCCTTTGTCCGTCCGGGAAGGAACGGCAGTAATGATGCTTGTTAAACTCAACGACTCTCGATCGCTTTGTTCGCTAATAAGGGGCGCATCTTTTCAGATGCGGCCGAAAAAAAGACCTTCAAAATTCCTCGGATATCGTCGGTGATCATGACAAGCGCCGGCAGGACAAAAAGGATCAGAATGGTGGAGCTGATCAGTCCTCCAATGATGGTCACCGCCAGAGGCGACCAAAGATCGCTCGCCTGCCCAAAACTCAACGCCATAGGCAAAAATCCAAGGATGGCCGCGAGGGCGGTCATAAGAATGGGCCTCAGACGGTCGACACCGGCTTGAATAAAACGCTCTTTTTTGCTTTGCTCCAAAGGCAAATGGAGGGCATGGTCCACCAAGAGGATCGCCGCGTTCACCGAATAGCCGGCAAGCATGATCATCCCGATAAAGACCTGGGTGCTGAGAGGCTTTCGCGTAATGGCCAGTGCCGCCCAAATCCCAAAAAAATTAAGGAGAATCTTGATCATGATCAGGAACGGATAGAGATAACTTTCGAAAAGACAGGCCATGACCATGTAAACTAGAAAAACCGTGATCAAAAGAGCCGCGGCCAATTGGGTTTTGCTTTCCATGAGATCTTCGAATCCGCCGCCAAAACGCCAGTAATAATCGTCAGGAAGTTTCACGTCCGCTAGGACCTTTTTGACGTCAATCGCAATCTTTTCGATCGGCCGTTTCACGTCTCCTTTCACGAACACGTAACGGTGCTTTTCCTTCCGATCAATGGTTTGTGGCCCGGTCGACGGATAAAAATTTGCGATCTCACTCAAAAGAACCTGCTTGGATCCCTTGGTCTGAACATAGATCTGCCCCAGATCATCGAGCTTTTGCCGGTAAATGGCCTGAAGACGCGTAATGGTTTCAATCTCTTCGCCTCTGGAAAGCTCATGAAATTTCGTGGGCCGCATCCCGCGGACCTGGGCGTGGATGCTGTCGGCCACCGCCTTGACGCTCACCCCATACATGGCGGCCTTCCCCTTGTCCACCACCAGTGAATACTCCGGACGCTTACGGAGGTCGGTCATGACCAGATTGGTCAAACCTTGTACTTTAGACATCTTGCCGGCAAACTCCTTGGCGAGCTTTTCAAGCTCATCTCCATCCTGACCGAAGATATTCACGACAAGTTTTTTCTGTTCGGAAGAGCCGGCGCCTTCATCCACGATCAGGCTGTAATCACTGTGGATTTCCTTAACCGCCGCGTTCCCTTGTTCATCGATGAGTTTCATGATCTCTTCTTTGGAATACTGACGCTTACGGGCAGGTTTTAAACGAACAAAAAGCCGTAGATCGTCCTTCGAGACCGTTGTTGAAAAGAGCGTAATATCCGGGATCTTCGAGAGAATCCCTTCAAGTTTTTTCATGGCCTGATCGTTCGACTCTAGCCGCGCACCGGCCAGCGGGAATGTAACGACCGCAAATTCGTTCTCTTCGAAAGAAGATGGCCAATCAATCGGCGTACGAATTAACATATAAATAGCAAAAAAACAGAGACCGAAAATCGCGGGCACCACCTTCCACCGCCAGGTAATGCACCAGCGAATGGCCTTCACATATTTTTCCCGAGCCTTATCGATAAAAGAGCTCGAAGTGTCCTTGCGGTGAGCATTGAGCGCCGCGATCCCGAACTGGCGAATGAGTATGGGAATGAGCATGAGCGCTGAAAAAAATGACGCGATAAGAGAAATGCTGATGGTGAAAGCAAAACCCCCATACGTCAGCTGGACGGTCTTATCGATAAAAATGATGGGCATGAACACCACGAGCATCGTCAAAAGCGACGTTAGAAGCGGGAGCCACACTTCTTCGCTCCCGTCCCGGATGGCGATCATGTCCCCGAAACCACGTTCTTTTTTGGAGAAAATGTTTTCCATGATCACGACCGCCGTATCAATCAGAATACCGATCGCAAGCGACAGCCCGCTTAGGGTCATCACATTGATGCTGATACCAAAAGCCGCCATAAAAATGAACGTGGCGATCAAAGAACAAGGGATCACGACCAGGATAATGGCCGCCAGCATCCAGTTACGGATAAAAACATAAATAACGCCCATGGTCAACACCAGCCCCAAATAGAGCGCCCCTTTCACATCGTTGATAGCGCGCGCGATAGTTTCCGCCCGGTCGGTCACAATCACGGTCTTAAGACTTCCCTTGTTATCCTCGTCAAAAATGTCCAACACCTTGTTAAGATGGCTTGCGACATCCAAGGTATTGGCCATGCTCGCCTTTTTAACATAGACCGTGACGTTCTGCTCCAGGTTCAAACGCGCCTGGTCCGTCGCCTCGAGATAAGAGTCCTTGATGGTCCCTATCTCCCTGAGCGGGATGATGGATCCCTGGCGGGTGGCCTTCACGCCAATATCCCCAACCTCGTCCACCGTGAGAAAAGAGCCCATGCTCCGGACCGCGTACTCGAACTTTCCGGTCGCGACGTTCCCGGCCAAAAGATTGATGTTGCTCTGACCCAGTACGTCCATCACACGTTCGATCGAGATGTTATAGGCCACCATCTTGTCGCGGTCGAGCTCCACCAGGATCTTGCGTTCTCTCCCTCCATAGACCTCGACACTCGCCACTCCATCCACGCGGCTAATGACCGGCTTGAGCTTGTTGTCCACCGCATTGCGGATCTCTTCTGGAGACAACGTCTCCGAAGTCACGGCAAACACCAAAATGGCGGCCTGCGCGTCATCGTAATTGGCGATCACGGGCTTTTCAATTTCCTTGGGAAGGAACGGTCTGACGCGCGAAAATTTTTCGCGGATCTCAAGAGCGGCGAACTTCATGTCCGTGCCGGGCTCGAACTCCATGGTCACGCGCGATTCCGCTTCCCGCGAACTGGAATAGAGACTCTTCATGTGGCTGACAGTCGCCACGGCCTCTTCAATGGGTTTGGTAATCATTTTTTCGACATCCTGGGAGGGAAGGCCGCCGCGGGCGCGGACTACAATGCTGACGATGGCCTGGCTCTGACCCTGATACAGCTCGACCTTGAGCTGCATGAGAGAAATAATGCCGATGATCATCACAACGGCGAAAATAACCGCCACAAAAACAGGACGTTTAAGGGCAAAACTCGGCAGTCCCATGATCAGACCGAAGGAGGCGTTGCGGAGCTTTCTTCAAGGGTCTCTTCCTCGTAACCGAGATATTTTTCCATGAACCGGTTCACGAGGATGTAAAGACACGGAAGCACGATCAATGTCAGGACCGTAGAAGAAAAAAGGCCGCCTATCACCGTGATCGCGAGCGGCGACAAAAGCGAGGAACCTCCGCCGAGGCCTATGGCCACCGGCAACATACCCATAATGTTCGCTGTCGAAGACATGAGCACGGGACGCGTTCGGATGCGCGTCGCTTCCCAGACCGCGGCCACCATTTCCTTCCCGTCCGCACGCATCTGGTTGATATATTCCATCAGCACGATCCCGTTACCGACGACCACACCTTCCAGAAGCACGAGACCCAAAAGGGAAATCACGTTAAAAGAAGTCCCCGTCACTTTCAAAGCGATGAGCGCACCTCCGAAAGAAAGTGGCACGGTCACCATAATGATCAAAGGCTGCAGAAAGGATTCGAACTGCGCGGCCATAATCATGTAAATGAGCATGACGGAAAGAATAAAGGCAAAAATAACTCCTCCAAAATTCTCCTTGATCTCCTTGGCCTTCCCGGAAAGTTTAACCTGGAAATCCTGCGGAATATCGTTGGGGACTTTCAGCCCCGCGAGGAACTTTTGAACATCGGCCAGCACGTCTTTGTCCTGGCGGGTCTTGTCGAGCTCCGCGGAAATGGTCACCGTTCGTTCTTGGTCCATGCGCCGGATCTCGCTCGGTCCTTTCCCTCGATCGATCTGGGCGATCTCTTTCAAAGGTACGTGAATGTCCAAAACTTTGGAATAGAGTAGCAAGTCCCCGAGATTCGATATGTTTTCCCTATCTTTTTCGCTCAACCTCACCCGGATATCGATCTCCCGGCCGGCCTCACGGAACTGCGTCGCGACCACGCCTTCAATCGCCGCTTTCGCCGTAAGCGAAACATCCAACGCGGAGACCCCATAAAGGGCCGCTCGCTTTTTATTGATCTCGAGTTTCGTTTCAGGAGATTTTTCTCCGATGTCATCCTGAACGTTGATAATCCCAGAGATCGCACCGAGATGCTCCTTGAGCCGTTTCACCAGGTCTTCCATTTTGGAAAAATCGTATCCCTTGGCCTCGATCAGTACCGGTTTAAATCCCGTGCTGCCCACCGCAAACTCACTTTCCTGAAGTACGAATTCGACCGAGGCGCTCTCTTTCTCCATGTTCATCGCTTCAAGTTTTTTGGTAAAAGACGCCACCACTTTGGCGGAAGAGGCCTTGCGATCTTTTTTGAGCGTTACGAGAATAAGACTTTGCGACGGCCGCAGGGTTTCGACTTTGATCTCGCCACGATTTGTTTTTTCACTCCCAACCGCGACCGAAATATCCTGGACCGCTTCTTCGGAACGCATCATTTCTTCCAACCGCTTGCAGATTCGATCCGTCACGTTCAACCGGGTCCCGAGCGGCATATTGACCTTCACGTAGAACTGTCCCTGATCCACCTTGGGCAAAACCTCGCGGTCAATCGTCGGAATGAGGAAAAAGGTCAACGCCAGAACGGCGAAAACAAGAACCAAGATCCCTGTCATAAAACGGTTTTGGTCGCTCGGGGTCGGCAGGTCCAGGATCTTTTTATCCAAATCGCCCGTAAGACTGAACGGTTTGTATTCTTGCTGTTTGACCGTCACGTAGGTTGAAAATAAGGCTGTCTGGCAAAGAGGAACAAAAGTTGAAATGGTGTGCGAAAAAATAATACTCCAAGAAAGATCCTTGAAGATCTGCCCCGCAACGCCCGGTACGAACACGATCAGAGGAAAAAAGACGGCAACAGAGGTAAGGTTCGATGCGAAAATCGGCCAAAAAACTTCCGTGGCGCCCTCGATCGCTCCGTGTTCCGGGGAAAGGCCTTGTTGGCGTTTCCGGAAAATATTCTCCAAGACCACGATACTGGCATCCGTGATCAGCCCCACCGCAAGCGCGAGCCCCCCAAGGGACATGATATTCACCGTGATGTGCATCATAGCCATCATAAAAAAAACGCCTAAAATGGTCAGCGGGAGCGACACGAGCACCAGGGCGGAAACCGTGAACGCGCGCAAGAATAGGAACAACGTGATTAACGCGAGTCCTCCGCCTTGCAGCGCCTCATGGGTCAGATCGTTGATGGTTTGGCGAATAAAAATGGAATGGTCGTAAATGATCTTGACCTGAAGTCCTCGGGATGCGAAATCTTCCTCAAGGAACTTTAGCTCCTTGCGGAGCCTGTCCACCACTTGGATGGTATTCGCGTTTGATTGTTTTTGAATGGCCACCGATATGTTCTGAGCCCCATTATAGCGGGAGATGCTGGTCTGTTCCGCCAGCCCGTCCACCACATTTCCAATATCCTTGACGGTCACGAGGCGTTTTTCGAGCATCTGCTTTTCAACTTCTCCCCGCGATCTCTCGATCGTCTGCCGAGGTCCTTCGCTCGTATCGCGTTCGACAAAGCTCACATCTTCCCGGCGGAGTTTTTCCACGTTATCCACCCCGACCACCGCGAATCCGATCTCGGCAGGTGTTCGAAAATCTCCGACGGTCCGGATCAGATATTCATAAAGACCTTTTTTGATGCTTCCGGCCGGGTAAGACACGTTGGCTTCATCCAGTGAGTTGACGACTTCGAGGAGAGAAAGATGGTTGGCTTGGAGACGCGGCTGGTCGATCTCCACCAGGATCTCGCGATTCACGCCTCCCGAAAGGCTGACCGAAGCGACCCCTTCCACCTTTTCCAGGCGGTCTTTGATCATTTTTTCAGTCAGAAGTTTCAAACGCACAGGAGGAAGATCGGAGCCCGTCACGGAAAGCTGAAGGATCGGACGCGCGAGCGGGTCGAATTTCAAGACCACGGGGTCTTCGGCCTCTTTAGGAAGCCTCTCCTTGATAAGATCGACCTTTTCGCGGATGGCCAGGGCCGCAAAATCAATATCCTGGCCCCAGTTGAATGAAGCGGTAATTGTGCTGCGACCTTCTCGCGAAACCGATTCAATACGCTTCAAACCCGCAACGGAGCCGATCGCTTCCTCAACAACACGGGTAATAAGAGTCTCAATTTCTTCCGGCGCAGCGTTGGCGTAATCTGTAACGATCGTGATCTGAGGAAATGTGATCGGCGGAAAAAGATCCTGCGGGAGACGCTTAAAAGAAAGAACGCCCAGGAGAATCAACCCGAGCGTGAACATGTAGATCGTAACTTTTTTATTGATCGAGAATTCGGTTAAATTCATAAGGCGTAAACTATTCTGCGGGCATCGTCTTTCGTCCGCATAGCGCTAAAGTTCGGCTTCTTGGGTTTCGATCAAACGGATCTTCTTTCCATCCTCCAATCTCTCGAACCCGGTCATGGCCACGAGCTCTCCTTCCGTAAGGCCCGCGTCGATCTGAGAATAGTCGGTGCGGGTGTAACCCACGGTCACGGGACGCTTCTCAACGGTCCCTTCCTCGATCTTTGTGGAATCTTTCTCGGCTATCGCCTTACCAGATTTTTTCCCCTTCTTCTTTTCGGAATTTTCCTGGCCCGTGACCCCCGCACTCAGCGCAGCAATGGCACCCAGTCCTCCCCCCATGGCTCCCGCGATCTTGGGCTCTACGGTATTGGCAGCAGGGCCTCCCGGCATTTTAATAACATAGACAAACTTCTCGCCCTCACCGCCCTGAATGGCATCCGTCGGTACGACTAAAGCGTCCTTCTTGCTATAAAGCATGATGCGAACACGGGCGAACATCCCCGGCATCAAAAGCCTTTCGGGATTCTCAATACGCACCTTGGCGGTGGAAGTACGGCTTGTCCCCGAGATCTGCGGCGCGATATTTTCGATCACTCCTTCAAAGGTCTTATCCGGATAAGCGTCCACAAAGACCTTGGCCTTTTGCCCGAGCGTGATCTTCTGCACATCACGCTCAACGATCCCGAACTCCGCGTAAACATATTCGATATTGATGTGGGTCCCGATCAGCGTGTTCTGACTGATATTTTCCCCTTCCTCGACGTTCAAATCCCCCAACATCCCGGAGGAAGGCGCATAAAGGTTGGACTTCTCGAGCATGGACTCGTTCGCCTTCATTTCAAGGCGCTGAGCCTCGGCCTCATATTTTGCGGCATCCATTTCTAATTTCTTTTTTTCCACCGTTGACGGCGGTATCGCCCCCATCTTCAGGAGCTTTTCATTCTCCTCAACCTCGTTCTCCGTCACTTTGGCTTGCGACTCCGCTTTGTTGAAAGCCGCTTGAGCCCGCTTCAACCGCAAGAGAATATCGTCCTGCTTCATGGAGACGAGCAGGGCGCCTTCTTCGTAACGCTCCCCCTCTTTGTAATTGATCGAACTGATCACGCCCGGGATCTCGAAACTGAGCTTCAATTCCATGGCCCCTTTGATGGTCCCAAGCACGTTCATGGAATCTTCATAGTTGAACCGGCCGATCTTGAATCCCTTGACCGCCACCGGAGCGTCCTTGGCCGCTTGCTGCTGTTGTTTCATCGTTTCGCTCAGAGAAAGCTGCTTGCCCTTGAAAAGTCCCATCACCATCTTGCCGGCCAAAAAAAGCCCTAACACGACGGCCGCGATAATGATCAAACGGACTTTATTCTGAAAAAGCCAAGAGTTTTGAACCGCTTCTGGGATCGGGACCGGCATTTTGACCGGCCCCTCCGACGGACTTTTGATCTTAAATGAGGGCTTTTCGTTCCCGGGATTTTCCTCGTCTCTCATATCCATTTTTAGCTCCGTGATCATTCTTGTTTTATTGCAAGAAAACTTTTTCGAAACCCTCTTCGGGCCCTTACTTTGTCGGCGGAGTTTCCATACTGAAGAAATCCTGGATCCCCACGGCGTGATTCAGCGCCGCTTTGGCCGAAAAATATTCTTTGAGCGCCTTGTGGAGTTCCGCCTTTTCACGCACAAGATCGGATTCGGCCTGGAGATACTCGGAAAGCTCGACCTCTTTTTTGCTCAGCCGGTGTTCCGTGAAATCACGCAGACGTTTGCGATACTCCAGCCGCTTGACCGTGGAATTCACCTGGATCGTGGACTTTTGATAATCGTAATAGGCCTGCTTGACGTCCTGAAGCACCTGTTTCTCCGCCTTCTCTAATTCCACGACCTGGTTGAGTTTGTCGACCTCGGCCTGCTTCACGTTCACGAAAGCATCCAGCCCGTCCAGGACTCCGAAGGTCAAACCGTTCTTCCTGAGGTGAGTGCCGCCAGTATTCCAAGTCGTAACGGACGGCGCTTTTTCTTCCCGGTCAAAAGTATAATTCACCTTGTTGCCGCCAACATTCCAGTCCATTTCAAGCATGAGCTGCCATTCTTTTTTCAATATCGGGTCATTTTTAGCATCATAACCACTGATGGCATAAACAACCCCCGGATTAAGATAAGCCTCGCCCAAGGCTCCGAATTGATAGGTCAGATTGGCTTTGGGCAAAAATTCGCCCCACCGGATGCGTTCCCCGAGTCGCGCGGCCTGAAGCTTTGCGGCCTCCACCTGAAGTTCCGGACGATGCCCGTACGAAAGATCGATCAATTTTGAAAGTTCCGGCGCTTTGCCTTCGCCTTTAAAAACACCGGGCAGCGCCTTGGCGCCCGCCGCACTTCCCGCCGGGACCGCCTGACTTTGCACGACATTATCGAGATCATAGATCTTGGCGAGCGTGAACTGATCGTTTACGGAAAGATCGAGATACTTTTGAAGATCGAGCTTCGCGATCTCCAACTCCTGGTTTGCGGACTCGAGATCGAACTGCATCTGGCTGTAAAGCGACTGCACGTTGAGGTGTTCGATCTCGGAAATGATCTTTTCATTGAACTTTTCCTCCGACATTTCCGCGAAACGCTTCATCTTTTCCACCGTGG
>Ga0182027_10005365_pt1 | contig 19514 bp, 29 predicted proteins | sample 712E1DmetaG_FD_121300 | JGI IMG/M metagenome (GOLD analysis project Ga0182027, IMG submission 121300) | Permafrost microbial communities from Stordalen Mire, Sweden - 712E1D metaG (Illumina Assembly) | ecosystem: Environmental > Terrestrial > Soil > Wetlands > Permafrost | place: Sweden...
AAGGCGCCGGTGATCAAGACCCCCACGACGATGATGGACAGCAAGAGCATGGAGGTGTCGTTCTGACGCTTCATCTAAGGTACTCCTTTGGCGGGATCATGGACATCTATTGAATCGCCGACAGTATGGCACAGAGAGAGGAAAATGTCCAGTGTCAAGGCCCGATAACTGCCAAATCTATAAAGTTCAACCTGTGGCCCCAAGAACTCGCGACTCCGCCGGCGGTCAGTGAGTCTGGTGGGAGCCGGGAACCGGGCGCAGGTTAACCCCGTTGATCTCCGAGGTGATATTGAGAATCCGCACATGCTCATTGTGATTGGTCTTGGTCACCATCTTGTAGGCCCCACCCACCGGGATGGGGATGGGCGGAAAGGATAATCCGATCCAAACTTCCTCAAGCTCTTGCGCTGGCTCCTGGCGGTTGATCTCAGCGCCCGCCTCGGCCAGTTGATTACCCATAGGGTCGTAGAAGGTGGCGCTGATCGGCACGGTTTGGTCGCCGACTTCCAATTCGATGGCGATGGCCAGCGAAAGACGGCCATAGAGGAAGGGCAGGCTCGGGACCATTATCCCCGACAGGCCCCCGCCATGCACATAGAGTTTGCGGCCGGGCAGCCCTTCCACGGCGTCGGCGATAGTGGAGATGATCACCTTGGCCATTGATAAGTTTGCTCCTGATATAGTTGGTCTTTAAGTCGATCTCACTGATCTGCGCTCGCCCCCTACTTTGGTCATAGTCCCCGCTTCGTCAAGCCGGAGCACTCGCTCGCCGGTGCGTGCCCGCCACCTCATCGATTCATCTCGACGCAAAGTCACCCTTGCCCCAGAAGAGAAGATGGGTTATATTTACAGTACGCCTCAGAATGTTCTGGCGTAGATAGGAGCTCTGAACATCATGAAGACCAGTCGCAATTTCCAATCCCATCGAGACCTCACGGTGATCGTCGCGACGACCTTCATCGCTATGGTGTTCTTCGCCGACCTTTTCCTACGCTTGGCTGAAGTCTTCATCGTCTATGCTCTGCCGATCATCATTCTCGTGGCCGTGGTCTACTTCCTCTTTGCCGGGGGCGCCAGTCCTGCGCGCCAGCTTTCGGGCGACGAGCAGAAACTGGTCAACAAGGCCATCGCGCACAGCGCGAGCACCAAGTCGAGCCGTCAGCGGCCCAAGGCTTAGCGGAAGGTGTCCACGTTCGACGGCTGGTCGCTGCACCTGACCTACCATCTGGACGAGTCCGGGCAGGTCAAGTACAATATCGCCGTCTTCCTCGGCAGCAAGCTCGCCAACAACGCCGGCCATGATGTCATCCGCCACGCCAGCGATTTCCTCATCTATTCACAAGGCAGCCCGCAGAGCACCGGCCGTTGGATCGATCCCGATGGGGCTGGCGAGGCGATCATGGCCTTCCGGCGGCGCCTGACTGAGACCCACATCCTACCCCTGGCCCGAGCCGCCCTGTCTTGCGCCCCTCGCCTGTGCGGCGAAGCCTTGCGAATTCTACAAACTTCCTCGAATCCTGATTGGCGCCTCGAGCCCGAGAGCTCCCTCGAGCTCAACGAGATCTTCAGTTTGGAGGAGCCCGACGGGGAGTCGCCTTATCTGTTGCCCCATGTCGGCGAGTTGGAGTTGACTGGGGGTAATGGCCTAATCCTCTTTGGCGGCAAACATATCAGGGGCGCCTTTGTCGAATGGCCGGGTTATGGCCAGGTCCATCCTGATTTCGCCGCCCTGGGCTCGCTGTCCCGCGAAGAGGCGAGGATACTGTTCGCCGCACTCGTGTCTACTCGGGGAGCCATGAGAACATGAGCCCATCGCATCTGGCCGACCACGAAGGATCGCTCGAGCTGGTTTGCTACTACAGTCTGAACAGCGAGGAGGGCGTCCGCTATTCTTGGCGCCTGTTCCATCAAGGCCCGCCAACCCATGATTATTGGACCAGTCCGCAACGGCGGACCATCTCCTCGGTCCAGGCGGTTGATGGTGCCGCGCTCTGCCGCAACACCGAGGCGCTTGCCGACTTCCCCGGGCTCGAACCTTTCATCACCGATGCCCTCGAGCCATACGCCGCGGGCTTCCGGGCCATCGCCGCCCGCGCCCTGCTGGGGCCGCTAGGCGAAGATGGCGCAAAATCCAAGTTGGGCGGAGCCGCCCTGCGTCTCGAGTTATTCTGGCAACTCGATATCGACGGCCCGACCAAACTGTCCTATCAAACCTTGTCCTACATCAGTCGACCGTACGGATTAGACCCATCCTCAGGTCAGCCCCGTTTCCACTCCGGCGAAGTCACCTGGAATCTGCGCGACCAAGCCGGCCGCAAGGGCTACGGGGACCAGGCGAGGGGGTACAACCTGGCCGCCAACGACGAGCTGCTCGCTTGCGCTGACGAGGGTGCAAATCTCCTGGGGCAAGTGGCGGCGCTCTAGTGTTCCGAAGGGATGACCGGAGCCGTAGATGGCGGTCCTGAGCAGGCATTGATCCCGCCGGTCGTCACACCGGTGCTTGCGCTTGCGCTCATAGCCGGGCCCTCTGACGCCACGCTGGTTGGACTGGCCCCGGACAAGGAGGCGTTCGTGCCGGCCGCGCAAGGCGGATTCATGCCTCGGAGGGCGCCCGTGTCGACGTTGGGGCCGACTTGGACCGAACCAGGCGCATTCATCACCGCCGGGGCCGCGCTTGCGGCGTTAGTCGAAGCGGCGCTCGGGGTCAAACCGGAGAACGAGGAGAATAGAGACGGCAGTATGATCAGCACAGCGAGCGCGGCCACCGGCAGCAGAGCCAGGCGCGGATTGAGCGGATTGAGCTTGCCCCAGAGCAGACGCGGGTGTGGGGCCGGGCGCAAGGTGGCGGCCTGCTCGGCGCTCAGAGAGAAGTCGCGCGGGCGGGGTGGAACCGGCAATGCGCGCAACTGCGCGGCAATGGCATCCCAGCCTTCTATCTCGGGGAGGTCTTCAAGTCGCGGCTCGCGCAGATGAAAGGGGAGGAGATGTCGGATATTCATACCCCTTAGACGCCGCAAAGCCCCTGATAGTTCCCATCGCTAAATCGGGAACTTCTAGAGCTCACTTGGCGTCTAACGAATATGAGGCACCTGTTGCTAGGAGCCCGAGAATTCTTAAGGAGCGACTATAATGGAAACCGATCCCATCAATTCCACCAATGCCACCAACACCGGCCCGCGTCGGCCCAATTTACTCTACGGCTTGGCGCTCGTGGGTGTGCTGGCTGTCTTCGTACTTGGAGCCCTGACCTTCGCCGCCTTTGGCTCTCCGCGCACCATCTCCCTGACCTTGACCAACGCGGGCTCCGGCGGGCTGACCGTGTCGGGTTCCGCCACCGTCCACGCCGTGCCGGATCTTGCGACTTTGAACCTGGGCGTCTCATCCACCGCCCCGACGGTCAAAGCGGTCCGCGCCCAAACGGCACTGTCCGCCAACCGCGTACTAGACGCGCTCCATGCGGCCGGAGTCACCGACGCCGACATCACCACCACCAACATCTCGCTCTATGAGAACACGAGCTACAACGGCACCTATCCCGTGTGCGCCACACCCCAGACCGGCGCCTCATCGGGCGGCTCGGTCTCGAGCGGTGGTGTAACCATCTCGCCGATGCCGCCTGTGCTTGTGTCTTCTCCGCTGGCCCCCGATGCCAGTGCGCCGATCGCCCCGCCGGTCCCGGTGCCGTCTGCCGCCCTGATCATTCCGGTGCCCACCAAGTGCTCCTACGGCTGGACCTACTCCGAGGACTTCGTCGTGACGGTGCGCAACATTGACACCGTCTCCGACGTCCTCGACGGCGCCATCGCCGCCGGCGCCACCAATGTCAACAGCGTCTCGTTTGATGTGTCCAAGCGCTCTGACTTCGAGTCAAGCGCCCGAACGGCGGCCATCACCGACGCCCACAATCAGGCGCTCAAGATCGCCGCGGCCGCCGGCGCCACTTTGGGCGCGCCCATCTCCATCAGCGCCTCTTTTTCCGGCCCCTACTACGCCAACGACAAGTCCTACGCTGTTCCGGCGGCTGGCGTGGCCACCCCGGTCAGCCCAGGAACCCTTGACATCAGCGCCTCGGTCACCGTGGTCTATGCTTTGAACTAAACATCTCCTGAACATACCAAAGCCCCGACGATAAGTCGGGGCTTTGGATTTTAAGCAGGGTCGAACAATCAGGCCAGTGGGTCCCGTTCGCCGCGCAGATGTGCGCCGGTGCGCAGGCCTCGCACCAGGGCGCCCACATAGCTCTGATCGGGAATCGCCGACAAGGTGTCGCCAGACGTCAAGCATTGGCCGGTAGCGCGGTCAAAGAGACGGTAGCACACGACGTTGATGCCGCCGGTGGTGGTGAACCAGCTATAGCGGTCGCACTCGATGATGCGGCCACCCACGGCATAGGAGGTGACAAAGGTTCCGCGGATTATTGGCATTGTAATCTCCTATCCTTGGGGCCGGTGGCAATAACAGACGCAAGGCTTAGTCTTGGCATAGACCGCCGGGGCGCAGAAGCCGTCGCAGAGAGTGGCTGGCGAACCGTCGGCGCGAAGGCGCGGCCGGCCGCCTTGGTGGAGGCCTTGGACGCAATTGGAGGTGGCGTTCTCAAAGCAGTTCTGGCAGATCAACTTATGATGGGCGCTAACAGTGGCCGGATGGATCCGGCAGACCGGGCAGATGCCGGGGGCAAGTGGGGCCGGTCTCATCGGGTCGGCCTGGTGACCGTCCGGACGGCGGGCCGTGCTGACGGCTGGACAACTGAGGGAGCGCGTCGCTTATGACAATGGCAGATACAGGGCCGCGAGGTCTTGTTGCGATCGGGGTCCACATAGCCGCCACAGCGGGCATAGGCGGCACCGTCGCGGCCACGGAGCAAGGGTCCTGTTTCGTGGCTCCCTTCAGCGCAATTGGCAGTGACGTTGCCATAGAAGCAGGCCGGGCAGATGCGGCGGCCGGAATCGAGGACGACGGTGGCCGGCTGCCGCTGGCAGACCGGGCAGGTGGGGATGTTCGCGAGCATGATCGTCTCCAGTGATTAGCGGGCGGCCCGGCCCGGTGCCGCCAGATAGTCGATCCAAGCTTGTCGTGTCTGCGCGACGGCCTTGCGCCAGGGCGCGGTGTCCGGCTTGGCGCCCGACTTGAGGAACTCGGGATGGCAGCCGTAGCAGGGCTCGGGGTCCAGGTAGTAGACCACCGGGATGCTTTGATCGTTGATGTGCCGCGGGCACGGACCGGATTTGTCGCCCTTGGAAGGTTGTAGAGCCATGTTGGCCTCCTAGCTTAAAGATACGAATGACCGGCCTCTATAATCTCATGGACAGCCCTCAGATGTCAACGGGGCAAGACCTGCGCGCCCTATTTGGCCGCCGGTCTCTTGGGCGTTATGTGTGTTAGCGTCTTGACATCTGGGCCCTGCGCGCCGACCATCGGGGCCCTGAACCAAGAGATTACCTGATGATGGGCAAACAAAGGAACGGCGCGATGAGGCAGACATTCAACAAACTCGTTCGAGACGGCATCCCGGCCAAACTGGATGCGGCAGGTGTTCGTTACGAAATCCGCACTGCCGCGCCCGGTGAGCTTGAGGCGCTCCTGCTTGCCAAACTCCAAGAAGAGGTCGACGAGTTGCTCGGCGCCGCCAGCGACGACGAGGCTCTCGAGGAGATCGCCGACATCTCCGAGGTCTTGGCTGCTCTCGCGACGCGACATGGCGCCAATGAGGCGCTGTTGCGAGCGAAACAGCGCGCCAAGCGCGATGCTCGCGGCGGTTTTGAGGAAGGCATTGTCTTGTGCTGGACGGAAAGCGCGTAGCACAGGTCCGCGACTTCGCCTTGACACTTCCCGGGATCCAATCAAATTGATCTAAAGCGCCGCGCGGTGGCGCACTTTGAGCCGGAGGTCCCATGGTCGGCGGCAACCTTGCGCAGTGTCCCTATTGCGCGCAGATCACAGCTTGGCCGGCAGCTTTCTGTCAGGCTTGCGGACGGGCATTCGCGCCACCCGCGCCAGCCTGGCATTGTCCAGCCTGCTCCGGGCAGGTCGAGTTCGCAGACCGTTTTTGCGCCCATTGCGGTTATTCTTTTGCCCCGGCCCCCTACTGGGCTCCTGTCTACTTCGCGCCTCAGCCGGTGGGGACTCGGCCCGCCCGGCACCGGCGTCTGGCGAGGATTGCCCTGCCCCTCGAGCTCGTCGCATTGGTGGCGATCTTTGTCGGGGTCATGATCTCAAATGCCCCGAGCCCGACGAGTTCGCAATTGGGCCAAGGATTCAACCCCGCTGCAAGTCAAGCCAGTCTGGCCCCCGGAGAATCGTTCGCCGTCTCCGCCCAAGGCGTCCCGCAGATCGGTCCTGCCTTCTTTGGCCCCAACGTCGTGGTGACCACTTACGAGGTCGGAGGTGCGACGCCGACGCAGATCGAGGCGGCTATCGAGCGCAACGGCGCCCACGACTCCTGGACCGGCGGCACCATCGAGGCTTCAACCACCCCGACCCGCCATGAGCACTGGCAGGCGCTATATGACTCTAGTGGAGCTTGCACCGTCACGGCCACCGCGGATCCGGCCATCAGCATCAGCTTTGTCGTCGATCTGCCCCATTGGCGCCCTGATGCGGGCACGAGCACCACGACCATAAACTGGTGGTCCGGGGAGATCCTGCGGGTTGCCACCCACGAAAAGCACCATGTCGACGATGGTGACGCTGCGGCGCTGACAGCCAATGCCGCCCTGTCCGTCAGCACCTGCGCCAATGTGGAGTCCAACTTGCAGGCGGTTTATCTCGCCTGGAATCGCGCGGACTGCCAATTCGACCTGGACGAATACGGCAGTGCCATGGGCGAGACGATGGCCACCTGTCTGGCCAATCACGCATCTTAGACCGGGATGCTCGCTCGCAGTTGCGCCCGGTCCTGTATCAAGTGCGGAGAGGCCGATGCGCCCGTGGCATAAAAGATAGAAGGCCATGGGAACCATTCCAGGCACGCTAAAATAGTTCATATTGTGTGTCAAAAGAGTCCCGAATTCGGCAGAGGCCCTTGACGGCAGGTAATCTCGCCCTATGCTTTGGGGGCTTAACGTTTTTAGATGCCCAATGAGGACCGCGCAAGAGTGCCCGAACTACCCGAAGTCGAAACCATGGCCCGTGAGCTGCGCCCCTACGTCCTGGGCCGCGCCATCCGCTCTTTCTGGTGCGACCGGCCTGCCATCCTGGGTGAGCCCAAAGACCCCCACACTCTCGAGACTCTCTTGACCGGCCGGCGCATCGTAGCCACCTCCCGGCGGGCTAAGATCATCCTGTTTGCCCTCGATGACGGCGCCTTGCTGACTTACGCCCCGCGCATGACCGGCCAGTTCGTGGTCGCCCCGGCCGGCAGCCCCCACGAATCCCATGAGCGCGCCGGTTTGGAACTCTCCGACGGCATGGAACTGCGCATCCGCGACGCCCGCACCTTTGGCCGGCTCAACTACTACGCCTCCGTGCGCGCGGAGCCCTCAGAAGAGGGCGAGGGAATGAGATATCTCGATGCGCGGACCGGGGGCGACATCTTTGCCGCCCTGGGGCCGGAGCCCCTGGATCCCCACACCAACGAGACGGTCATGCTGCGCCTATCAGCGCGCAAATATGCCAACCAACCCATCAAGTCCGCCCTGCTGGACCAGCACTTCATCGCTGGGGTGGGCAACATCTACGCCGACGAATCCCTCTGGGCGACCAAGATTCACCCCCAGCGCAAGGCGGGCTCGCTCTCGCTCAAAGAAACACAACGGCTCTTTGCCGCAATTCGCAAGATCCTGGAAGTGGCCGTCGACCACCGCGGCTCCACGGTCGGCAACTACCGCTCCCTGGGGGGTCCTGGGCGCATGCAGCAGCACCTGGCAGTCTATGGCCGGGCCGGCGCGCTCTGTGTCGCTTGTGAGGAAACCCGGCTGGTCAAGCTCAAGGTCGGGGGTCGCGGCACAGTGATCTGTCCACACTGCCAGAAGCTCTAAGGCCTCGATCAGCTTTTCGAATCCTCGCGGCGACTGGCGATTTCGGCTAGGATGGCTCGGGCGTCGGCCTTCGAACGCGGCGCCCGCCCGGGCCAGATGCCCACAAACTCCTCGTCATCGTCCCGGCGGATCTGGACGATGGTGTGCCAGATGGTCGGATGCTCGCCGTCGTTGAGGAAAGAGAAGATCATGCCGGGGCGCGGGTCGCCCTCGGTGATCACACAGATCCAGAAAACCCGGGACAGATTGCCAATGAGGGGGATGCGCGCCAAGGGCGCGGTGACCTTGTTGGCGAACCGTCCGCGCCAAGCCCAGAACGCCAGATGCGCGCGCTCAAGGGGAGACATTGCCGCCAACGCCTTGCGCCTATCATATTCGAAGGCGCTCTCACCCGGTTCGCGGTCGGCTTCGATTCCTTCAGGCTCGTCCATTTCCTTAAGCTCCTCGCGCCGGTTGGCGGGCGCAGCTCTGATCACATGAGTGGTGGGGAGCTCTGATAGTAGCCGGGCGGCGCACAGATGTCAAGGCGCGAGGCCTATTTCTCCGGCGGCTCTTTGCGCACTGCGCGCGGCACAAAAGTCGGATGCCGTCGCCATTCTGGCCAGGAGCGCACTTCGGCCGCGTCAGCCGCCAGGACGCGCTTGTAAAGCACTTCCATCTCGGCCGCGCTCTTGCGGTCGGGCATCTCGGTATGCCCCTTACATCTCTGACAGATGCCGGCTTTCACGCCGGCATAGCGGACTTCGTGATCGAGGCAATCGCACTTCTTGATCTTGGCCATTATGACCTCCTATAGCTTCTCTTTCGACCAGACACATTTGCTCTGTCAAGGCAAAAATAGATCCGCCGCCTTACGATCCTGCCTTGCAGACGACTCAACGTTCTAGAACCAGCCCTGCGTCAGGACGATAACAGACCGCTCCACTCCGCGCCCGGTAGTTTGCTCCACCGCGTGGCCCTTGGACCGGATGCGCTGAACGCATGCGGAGCACAAGAAACCGCTGGTGCCGTCCGGAAGCTGCGCCTTGTTGCGGTCCGAATAGAAGACGCTCCCCACGGCGGTTTCCTCGCCGCAGGAGACACACGGCTCCTCGTGAGGATTGGCGAGTCCACGTTCGATGATCATGTCGCACTACCTTTCCGGTGCCTTACGATCCTGCCTTGCGATCGGTTCGTGCCTTGACCCGGCGCTGACGCTGACGGCCATTGATTTTCATGTGGCAAGGACATGAGCAATCACCGGTGTCCACTCGGCTGTCGGGGCACAGGGCGTGCTGGTCGCTGACGCAATAATTAGTCATCAGATGATCTCCTGCTGGGGATTTGACTTGGAGTTTTGCTAACTACTTGGCAGGGAAGGCCGGGACAACGCGCAGATCCGCCCCAGGGTTGCTTGCGGCCAATTGCACAGCGTACTGGTCGGCGCGGGCCTCGGTCATCATGACCGCATGGATGCGCAGCCTTGTCAAGGTGGCCGCCGGCGTGATGAAATGGAAGATCTTGTCCCCAGGCGCCCGGATCTTAATCATGAACAGGGGCTCGGTGTTCATGATAGGGGGCTCTTTTTGGCCAAGAACCTTGCGGCCTCATCGCTAGCCCTCTGAGCATCTCGAGTAAGACGCTCGAGCTCCTGTTCATTCGGGCGCATACTCTGCCGGTCCAGCGGCTGGGCGCAGATCATACAGTTCTGATACTTGCCCCGCACTCCATGGATGTTGGGCTTGGCTTTGTGGCCATCGGCCGGCTCGACCCGATGGGTCCAAGCGATGATGGTTCTCATGTGCGATCCCTTCCCAGGACGTCATGCTGCGGACTAGTCCCGCTCGCTACCATCATACATAGGAAGCCGGTCCTGTAAAGCCAAGGCGGGTCTCCTGGTCGCCTTAGGCGCCGAGAGCAACGGCCGCGACTGACGAAGATGCCCGGGGACCATAGCCGCGTATCTCCACTGGGACCCCCAGCGTCTCTTCGACCAGGGCCTCGATCGGGGCAGAGATGGGCTCAAGAATCGCCCGTGCGGCGAAGAGCTGGCGGGCGAGGAACCGCTGGTAGTCGAGGTCGCCTTTGATCCCGGGGACCAGGCGCACAAGGGGCGCACCATCGAGCTCATAGGCATTGGCATAAGCCAGGCGTGGCTCAGAGGCCGCGCGGTCCAGGTGGGTCAGGGCCAGAGCGTCGGCGCCGCCGGCCACTTCGAGGGCGTAGCGGATCAGCAACAGATCCAGATGGCCGATGCGGAAGGTACCTTGGAATTCGCCGGTGCCGTTATGCATGTCGGGCAGGGATCTGGTGAGCTCTGCGTCTTCGGTCGGGAAGGGACCGGCGCCGTGCCTGGTGCCGTAGGCTCGCAGCACGCCCACGCGTTTGCCCGAACCTTCCTGGCCTGATTCGGCCAACAGGGTCTCTGAGTTGTCAAAGGTGGTGGTGGAGTAGGTGGCGTAGGGGTGGAAACCCCAGTTCTCATCGAGCAGCACACCTTGCGCGGTCTCGAAGACCACATGCTCGTGCGCCAGCAATTCTGGCAGGTAGTCTTCATCCACCAGGGTCAGGGCCCGCGCGAAGCGGCCATAGTCGGCCACCAGGTCGGCGATCGGCAGGACCGGCAGTTGGCCGAACTCGGCCTCGTAGTAGTCGCGCACGCGCTCGAGCTTGCGGCTCATCGCCCGTGAATTCTGCGTGTCGGCCACGCGCACCGCGTCGTCCGGGTATGTCAGGGCATAGCGCATGGTCTCACCTATCCCCATGCCACAACTGCCGTGACGGGCAGACCCCCGTGCATTCTCGCGGGCCCGGTTGGCGGCACGCTGATAGGGAGTGGTGATGAGGGCGCGGCGGTCGATGGTCATCAGCGCGAAGGGGTCGGCGACGCCTAGCGTGCGCAGATGGACCGCTTCTTCGCTGAGCGCGAAGGGCTCAACCAGCATGAAGCGCGAAAGATAAGTGCGGGCGCCGTTGAGGGTTCCCGAGCCGAACTGGGCGAAGGTGTGATGGCGGCCGTCGGCCGCTATGACGTTGTGGGCGGCCTGGGCCCCGCCGTTGGCTTTGACCACGCAGGTCGGCAATTCATTGGCGTCGACAGCGGCACGATTGTGCGTAGAAGTCAGGTAGTCGACGATGGCACCTTTGCCCTCGTCGCCGAAACCCAGGCCTGCCACGATCGTGTGCCGAGTCATTTCTGAGTCCTTCCTCTCTTGGAGTTGAGTTGGCCCGTCGTTTCGTTGGTGAAGCGCTAGCGGCACCAACCGCAGTCGCCGACCGGCCAACTCCTTGGAATTGGCTTGGTTTTACGGAGCGGCCGTAGCCGTAGCCGTGGCGGTGGCGGTGGTTGCCGCCGTTGCCGGAGTGGTGGCGGCCAGGTGTTCGCCCAGCCGGATCTTGTCCGCGATCTCCGAGCAGATGTTGCTCATGTCATCAACTTCGAGGAAGCTCTCACCCAGGAGCTTGCGCCAGGTCTCGAGCACTTCGGGGTCGCCGGCATGGTAGGTGCCGACCTTGGGGGCGATGAAATAGAGGTTGAACTTGGCCCGCACCTCGGCGATGATGGCCTCGATGGCGATGGGCTCAGAGAGCGCGTCGCCGATCACTTCGGCCACCCCGGCGCGGGCGCCATGTCGTGCCCGCGGTTCGACCGCCATGTACGGCATCTCGTCGCCGATGAGGAAGGCGTAACCCTTGCGCCCGTCGGTCGCCGAGTCGAGTTCGGTCTTGCGGGCCAGCCAGTAGAGGGCCATCTCGTAGCTCTCGCGCTTCTGGCCGCCGCCGTTGCCCTCGAGATAGATGTTGCCCAATTGTTCGTCCATGCGGTTGTCCGACTCGAACTGTCCGACCTGGAGAGGTGCCCGGTCGCTCGTGGCGTCGCCGATGGCCCCGAAGAGGACCTGCGGATCAACCACGCCCTGGCGCACCAGCAGGGAGAAGAGCTCCGGCAGCTTCTCCTGCATGAGCCGGGGCACGAACTCCATGGACCCGGTCACGTCGAACATGATGGCGACCGGCAGACTGCGGGGATGCTCGGGCGAGTTGCGGCATTCGCGCACGACGCCCTTGGGATCAAGGTCGGCGTGGGTCTTGCTCGCTCCCGAGTCGCTGTAGTTGAAGGCCGAAGCGGTGGCCCGCTTGCCGGCCTGGTAATCCTCGACCCGACGCCGGGCCGCATCGCTGTAGCTATCAACACTCCATTGTCCGCCACCCATTTCGGGCTCCTTTCACTTGCCAGCTCGCACTTTGCGGGCTGATTATTGAACGCTAGATAGGAAGGATGAATTTGGTTACAGACCCGGTCAGGATCATCGGGGTGAAAGCCCGCGGCCCGAACAGATCCATGAGGATTTCTTCGAACTCGTCCTTGAGCTTGAAAGCATTAGTGGGCCGACCAGTGGCATAGGGCAGTGTGCAGCCGGCGATGAAGGCTTTGATCTCCGGCTGTTCCCGGTCGGCTGGTCGCATGAGCCAGCTCATAAGCTTTGTGGCCATGTAGATGTCAGAACCCGGGCCCGCCGCCGTTCCGGAGAAGAGCTCGTCGGGGTAGAACTCCGGATCCGAACAGATCCCGCGCTCAGACCTGATCGGCGGGACCAGGTTGTCGGAATAGGCCCGCGTCCAGTTGGTCAGAACCAGGCCATGCTCGGCGGGCAGGATGCGCACGGACTTAGGCGTGATGGCACCATGCCAGACGCCGGCGGCGTGGGCGTTGCCGATGGCAAAGAGGATGCGGCGCCAGATCCAGGCCACCGAGCGCAGATCTAGCCCCTCCGGAAAGCCCAAGGACTTGACCATCTCGAGGCTGATTGTGCCGCCGTAGCCGTCGAGCGCATTGGCTCGCATGGTGCCGGCAGAATCCTCGCGGCCCACCGACTCGAGGTAGCGCGGGTAGAAGGCCGCGGCTTTGGGCTCGCCGTCGCGGGCCAAGATCGCGAGGATCTTCGCCTCGTGGTCGATGGCGGCCATCGAGTGTTTGATCGTGGGCATCGAGAGGTGGAGCACACAGGTCTTGGTCTCAGTCGCGCCGGACCGTTCGGCTAGATACAGGTTGCTGATCTCGGTGCCCCCGATATTGCCGTCCCTGATGGTATAGGCGTACTTCTCAGACGAGAGGATCTCGATGTGGTGCTGGCTGACCGAGGCGTCGGCCGCATTCTGAGTATGGGCGGCGTAGAGCATGGAGAGCTTGCCATAGGCCAGGCCCGCATCATCACGGAGCTTGGCGGGCACGAGGTCGGGGTGGACCTTGCGCGACAGCTCGGCGAAGACATAGCGGACGCCGTTGTAGTCAGCGGGCACATTGATCGGCGGGAAGAGGTCCTCGGGCTCGCGGGCCTGCCCGATCTGGGACATGGCCTCGCGGGCGTCTTCGGCGGTGACCTTGGTCGGAATGGCGTTGGCGCTCATCGGATCTTCCTCTCGCTGGCGGCCCGCAGGATGGGCGGATGCAGCAGGGCGCAGTCGCCAGTGCGGTAGAGCTTGGCCCGCGGTCCACCGAAGGTCCCCGCTTCGGCGCTGAAGGTGCCGGTGCCTTCGACAAAGCCGGGTGTCGAGAGGACCTTGCGCGCGAAGTTCGACGGATGGAGCGGTTCGCCCCAGACGATCTCATAGACATGGCGCAGATCGGCAATCGAGAACTCTTCGCCCACGAAGGCGGCCGCCAGCGGCGAGTACTCGAGCTTGGCCCGGGCGCGCTCGACTCCGTCGGCGATGATCTGCGCGTGGTCGAAGGCGAGGGGGTAGGCCGTCGCGTTCTGGCTGATGACGCGGCCCTCTTCGCGGTCGATCTCGAGCTCACGGATTGGCACCCAGCGGGCGTCGGTGGTGCCATGGCCCGCGGTCGGCTTGGGCAGCGACGGGGCGAGAGCCACATAGGCCACAGAAACCACGGTCATGCGCGGGTCGCGGGCTTGATCGCCGTAGGTGCGCAGTTGTTCTAGATAGACGCGCGAGGCGGCATTGTGGGCGGATACGGCCTGCGTGTCGGCGCTCATCGTCAAGCCAGTCTTGGCAGCCAGGGCGCGGGCGGCAGCCTCGTCAATTGTCTCTAGCGGGGTATTAGTCGGCTCGCCGGGCCGGCGGGCGGAGAGGAAACCTCCCGGGAGGGCCCAAGAGCCCTCATAGGGCGGGCGGGCTCGGCGCACCAGCAGCACGCAGAGCTCGTTGCTACGGATGGTCAGGGCGACCACATCGGCGGTGACGGCCACAGGCGGGAAGGCGTAGGGGTCGTAGTCGGCCAGGAATTCCTGCTCTGCTGCTTGGGTCTTGTCAGTCATTGCTTGCTTCCTTCTGGCGCTACTTGATGTGCTCAATATGAGTATAACCTACTCGCTAAAAATGTCAAGCGGATAACGCAAAATCTCAAGACTTGCCGGTGCGGGTGGGCAATGAGTACGAAAGACGCCTCCAGAATCTTCTGGAGGCGTCTTGATTGGAGCTGAGAACTTACGGGGTGGTGCCGGTCCAGGCGCCAAGGCCGCTGCACAGGTCGTAACCTGCCAGGCAGGGGGCGCCGTTGTTGCCCACCGTTATATCACGGAAGGCGATCGACGAGCCATACACATAAGCGCTATTCACGACCGACCCAGCATCTGCCGAGCGGGCCGCAAACAAAGGCGACGACACACTGGTGCCGCCGACGATCCACCAGCCTGCCATACCGGCATAGCGAGTGGAGTCATAGACCGCGACCCCCGAGTTTGGGTCGGCATCAGCCGCCACATCGGGGGTGGCGCGAGCACCGGCGCAGTTGGCTGCCGGGTAGCCGGCAAAAGCCGCCTGCGCGCTCGACGCCGGCTCGTATTGGCTGCAGCCACCGCCGCCGGCGGACCAACCGGTCTCACTTGAGAAGTTGCCAGATGCGTCGAAATGGAGGGTGGTGCCACCCACTGAGATCACATCTGGTGAGACCGAGGGCCATTCGCCCGGCAGGCCGGCGTCGCCGGCGGCCACGAAGTAGCTGACCCCGGAGGCGGTGAAGTGTGAATCGTAGCTCGCCTCCGAGCTGAACTCCCCGCCGCCCCAACTGTTGGAGACGTATTGGGCATGACGGCCCGCATAGTCCTCAGCCGCCATCAGATCGGCCGCGTTGGCCGAATTGGCTTCGACCAGCAGTATCTTGGCGCCGGGGGCGATGGCATGGGCCCACTGGACGTCCAGGCTGATCTCTAGGGCCCAGCCGGAGTTGGTCTGGGGTAGCCGCGACTTCGAGCCGGTCTGGCTGACCTTGGCAAAGCAGCCGTTAGATGTGGTACAGGCCGGCAAGCCGAACTGCCTGGAGAAGACGGCCAAGTCAGAGGCCGCGGACGGGTCGTTGTAAGCATCCACTATGGCCACGGTCTTGCCCGCCCCGGCGCTCGAGGAGGTCGGGAAGTTGTAGGCCGCCTTGATCGCGGCGGGCGACAGTCCCGATACTACCACCTTGGGCGCGACCCGGACCCGGAACAGCGGGCTGGCCCAGTTGCCACCACCGGCGGCCTGAACTTCGCCCGGGATGAACGCCAGTGCCAGGCCGATCGCCAGGCCAAAGGCCAGGATGCCGCTCGATCGTGGGGCGGGGCGGGAAGGAGAACCCGCACCGAGCTGCTTGCCAAAGAGATGCCATCCGCTCATTGCTACACCCTCGCTATGCTGATAATTGGAAGCGAGGATATATGGACCAAAATGGACAAATGTCAAACTAAACCACTATTAGTTTGGCTTCTGGGGGTCTCGAAACGACAATCACGCTCAAGGGGTGGTTCTGGCGATGGTTACTACGACCACGTTATGCTCCGAATCATGGTGTAGTATCCCCGTTCCTACCAGCTCCCAGTAAGCCTGACGGATGTCGTCGCCCGAAGCGTTGGGATAGCGCAGCTCGATCAGCTTCACCAGTGAGCCCGGGGAGAGGGCTTCCCGCCGGGCAGCCATGACTAAGGCTGTTTCTATCGGGCTGAGATGGATCCGGCTCGAGCCCACGCTAGAGACTCTTGGCGATGAGTTTGCGGATCCCGGTCACCAGATAGGCGATCTCGCCAAAGCCGGCGCCATAGACCCAATGGGGGCCTCCATCGCTTTGAACTGTGAATGGCTGGCTGCCCTTGGGCCCAGTCGCGTGCCCGGATACCACACCTGCGACCGTGCGGAAGATCTTGACCCGGTACTTGCCCACCATGGCATCGGCGAGTAGAACATGTTGTTCCATCAGATGTCTCCTTGTCTTAGTTCCGGGGCGGGAGAGTAGTGTTCGCCTTACAGTGTCGCTGCTTTACAGTGTCGCCAAGAGGACTGATGCTGTCAATCGAGGTGTCGCCCTAGGACTTTGAGGGTGGGGCCCGGCTGGATATCATCGGCCGGGCCCTCAAGACCTAGGCCTTCTTGGTCGGCCTCCTCTCTGGGGCCGGCAGGAGCCATTCCCGCGGCGGGGCCCAATCCCGCTCGGGGTCGCCCGGCTCGAAGCCGGGCTTGAGTCCGAGGAATTGGGCCTGCGTGTCGTAACGGAAGAAGAGTCGGCAGGCCCGGCACTCTTCCCAGCGAGTCCAGGGCTCTGGGACCCGCAGGAGGCCATAAAAGGCCAGGGGACGCCCACAATAGGGGCAGCGCGAGATGAGCATGCGAAGTACTCCGAGATCGTTGGCGTTCTCGAGAATGGCGACTCTGCGAAATCACCATGCCGCGGTCTCGCGGCCGCAACGACCAGTCTGCGGACACTCGTCGAGCTATGGGGCCTGTCTTGGGGTGAGCCGTAAGAATATAAGCCAGAGTAGGTGGCGCTGTCAAGGGCTCGAGCCAAAAAGATAGATTCTTGGCGTGCGTTCGCCGATGCTAGAGCCTGACTCACGACTTTTTAAGAGCGGCCCAAAAATGGCGGCTAGATCCCAGCGGGGATACTGGCATGCACGTAGGGCCGCTCGCAGGCGGCGCAGACGGTGTAGCGTCCGCCGCTATTCTTCCAGATGATCTCCCGGACCGGGACTTTGCGCCCGCAGTCAGCGCAGGCCCGCCCCACAGCGCGCCTCGGTCCGACATAGTGGAAGTTGTCGTCGCAGGTGCCCAGGGAACAGGGTACGACTTTGCGCCCCTTATAATCGGTTGCCATGAGGACCATCCTTTTGTTATCAGTCTCGCCCCATCATCAGAGGCCTGGCTTATCTAAACTTTGCGTCCTTCATTCACATAGAAATGGAAACAAGGGTGGGAGACCCAATTGTCGGCCAGGATCTTGACCCCTGTGCTCTTGTCGTCGTTCTTCCAATTGGGCCCCAAGCGGACGGTGGTGTGGCTCATCTCTCCTTCGAAGTGGATCCAGATACCCACCGGGCCCCGCCTGATAGCGGTGACGATGATCCTCTCATGTGGCCGGAAGGAGCGGTCGAAGGGAACGAGCCCCTTGGCCGGGTCGGCCTCCAGCAGGAGCGGACCGTTGGCCGCCCCATGTGCCAAGTAGAACTCGACCGCCTTGCGGGTGGTGAATCCGAGGGCCACTGCCCGCAAGACATTGGACAGGTGGGCCGGCGCAGGCTGACCTGTCCGCAGGTGGTGATCTGCGAAGTAGCGCACCAGGGCGTCGATAGTGGCCTTCTTTGAGGCTTCGACCTTTTTCGCATCGCGCCAGGAGCTTCGGCGCGTGCCCATGGAGGTCGACATTATGGCGTAGAGATCGTCTTTGCTCGTATCGCCGAAATACCAGGCCATGGGGCCGATCCCGGCGTTGGCAGCGGTCTGGGATTTGGCCGGTCCGCTCTTGAGTTCGATCTGGCGTCCAGAACCCTTATACGCCAAGTCCTTGCCCTGCTGGTTGTTGGAGCCGGCGGGGATCACCCCGGTCTCACCTGGTTGGGCAAGATCTTTCAAGCAACCCCGGGCCCGGATGAGCCAGGTTTCCATCGCCACGGCATTCATGTGCTTGGCGAACTCCGCGACCTTGCCCGATGACGGGGCAATCATGGCGCGAGCCACCTGCTTGATCTGGTCGGGGGAGCAGGTCAGCCCCCTTATCATCAACCGTTCAAAGTCATCGTGGTCAGCCATGTTCCTCCTTGAATCATATCAACGCCATCTTGTCGGCGAGCTTTGCTCCCAGTATGGCGTGTTCGGCTCAGAACTGCAAGACTGGCCCCTCCCAGTGGCCTCCTGTCCCGGCGTAGATGGATTAACCGCCATGGCACAAGGTGGGCTTGACCGGCCGGCAGATTCGAAGATGGTCTTCTCGAGCTCCGGTTTGAGATCCCGACCCGACAGGCGCTCATAGAAAAGGAGAACCAAATGCGTGCCAACCGAGACGGTCTCAATCATTACTACCAGGTCGTGACACCTTTTGCAGTTGAGGTGCTCGTCGGCTATCGGCGCTCCAATGTCTCCATCGGCACCAGTAATGTCTTGGCCTCAATCCATGAGACGATTACTCTGCGTCGCGGCGACGAACTGCACTGCCTCGCGGGCGGCGACTTCCTGGTCCGGGCCGGTGAGGCCTTCGAGTTTCACACCCGCAGACACGAGGCCTCGGATGTCTTGATGCATCCGGCGCAGCCAGATCCACCGCTGCCGGTGGCGGTGCTGCGCGAGATCCCGGCCACTGCCGCCCACAAGCCCGCCAAATACCGCCATGAGCTCGCCATCGGTGCCCGGCGCGCGGGCCCCAAGTGAGTCGCTTCTTCGCCCCTGCCTTTAAGGTCGGCCGGCGCTGACCGCAAGCAGGCGTTCGCGGGCCTCATAGACGAAGTCCTCTAAGTCCGCGCCGAAGCGACTCTCCAGAACGGATAGAGCCTCATATTGGCCGGGCGGATACAATTTGGGACCGTACATATTCAGGTCGGGGCACAGGGGATTGCGCCCCGAAGAATGGCCCTGTGGCCGGGCCGCCCAGCCCAGGAGCACCCCGACGTCGCCTTTGTCGCAGAACTGGATGCTGGCGTTGGGCTGTTCGCTGCTCCGCCCGCTGGCAAATGGCGCGAATTCCAGGTTGAGAAAGGCACACAAGGTGCCCATGGTTGGCAGCTCCTGGTGGGCGAGGGAGAGCAGACGGGCGGCCAGGATCTCATAGCGGGCGATGAGTTGCGCCAGCGCATCAGTGATGGGCTCTCGGATCGCCGCTGAAAGAGTGGTGATGGCCAGATAGTCCTGCGTCGGCGTCTCGATGCGGTAGTAGGGGACGTCGGGCGACCAGCCATCTGGGCCGTGCGGCGGCTTGGGCAAGGACAGGGCATAGGAGCGCAGGACGCGCCCGGAGGCGTCCAGGCGGCTGCGGGCGCGGACTTCGAGGCGCCAGACCGCACGCGCCCGCTTGGGCGTGGGTGCGTAGGTGAAGTTGTTGTCGGCGCGCAAGCTCATGTCGCCATTTTAGGCACCAGGCGATCTTGGCGCAAGGGGTAGCGTGGCTTTAGTTGCGGAATCACCACAAGGACCACCTACCTCGAAGCCGACTTCTCGTGATCGAGTTTGTCGGCTTCGCGCCGCAGGGCCTGCGCGAAGGCCCGCTGCACGGACTTGGGCTGCGAAGCCCAAGAGGCTGCCGTCGGCCCGACGCCGGCGTCGACGTCATCGGCGGTCTTGCGCAGATGGGCGATGTAGGCGCGC
>Ga0182027_10005368_pt1 | contig 19511 bp, 21 predicted proteins | sample 712E1DmetaG_FD_121300 | JGI IMG/M metagenome (GOLD analysis project Ga0182027, IMG submission 121300) | Permafrost microbial communities from Stordalen Mire, Sweden - 712E1D metaG (Illumina Assembly) | ecosystem: Environmental > Terrestrial > Soil > Wetlands > Permafrost | place: Sweden...
GGTTGCGGAAGTGGCCCTCGATAGCCTTGGCCCGGGCTGCCGCGCCGCGCGCCGCCGGGTCGTTGACCGCGCCGCCAAAACCCAGGACCCCCCGCCGGCGGGCGTCGGCGCCTTCGCCTGAGCCCACGTTGGAGGTGAAGATGATGATCCATTCGCGCAGCGAGACCTTCTCGCCCGAGTTGGCGGCGCTGATCTGACCGTAGTCCAGGGCGCCCAGGAAGAAGTCATAAAGGCTGTTGTCGGCCTTCTCGATCTCGTCGAGCAGCAGCACCCCACCATGGCCCTTGCGGCGCTTGATCGCTTCGATGAGCTGGCCATCCTTGTTCGAGCCGATGTATCCCGGCGGCGAGCCGATAAGTCGCGCGATCTCGTAGCGGTCGAAGAACTCGGCCATGTCGAAGCGCACCAGGGCATCGGCGCTGCCATAGCGCTCGGCCGCCAGCACCCGGGCCAACTCGGTCTTGCCCACCCCGGTGGGCCCCACAAAGAGGAAGGAGCCGATGGGCCTGGTGTTGGCGCTGATCGAGAGCTCGTGGCGCACGATGGCGGCGGCCACGTCATCTACCGCCCGACGCTGGCCGATCAGGCTTTGCGCGAGAATATCGCCAAAAGAGGCCAGGCGCAAGCGCTCAACCTCGGAGACGATGGCCAAAGGCAGTCCGGTTAAATAGCAGACCGCCTCCTCGAGTCCCTCGAGGGTCACGGCCGGTGGATCCGATGGGGCACTTTTGAGGGACTTGGGCACGGGCGCGCAAGTGGCCGCTTTGAGCAGGGCGATGGCTGAGCCCGGCAGGGCCTGCTCGCCGCCCAGGAAGCGGGTGGCCAGCTCGACGGAGACCGCCAGGGTGTCCTCATCCACCGGGGATCGGCCAGATTCCTGATTCCAGGCGGCCAAGGCCGCGGCCGCCTTGATCTTGCTCAAGGGCCGCAGGGCCACCTCCGTCCAAGGTCCGGCGATGCGCACCGGCAGGGCGGACCCGCGGTCGCGGACCGTGACGATGAGCGGCAGGTCGGTCAGAATCAGCTCGGGGCAGACCCTATCCTCCAAGATCTGCGCGCCCTCGGCCATCCGGATGCCCAGGAGAGTGGCCATCGCCGACTTGCCAGCGGCCAACTCCAGGGAAGAGCTCCGGGCAAAAGCGCTCGAATCGAGGCCGGTCAGCACCAGGCCACCGCCGATTTCGCGCAGGTAGGCGACCAAGGCTGGGAACAGGGCGGCGCGCTCGGAGGCCGGCAGGCTCGAGACCTCCTCGTCGGAGACCCAGATCGCCGGGCGGCCGCTGGTGGCGGCGGCCACGCGGGCTAGCAGGCTCTTGCCAGTGCCTTGCGTCCCGGTGATGCGGATTTGTTTGCCCGCGGCAAAGTCATGGGCGACTTGGGCTAAAACCTTGTCGCGGCCAATCAGCTCGGGTAAATCCACTTCGTCGAGGGCGAAGCCTAGGGGCGGCGCTTGGCAGGGACATTCTGAGAGGCCCTCGAGGTCGCGGCCCTCGAAATCGGCGATCACCGGTCGGGTCCGCCAGCCGGCGCTGGTGGCACGGAGCAGGACCTCGGGGGTGAGTCCGCGGGAAAGGACGAGCTTGCGCGTGGACTCGGCCAGATAATCGGATTCCAGCAAGGCGGCGGTGAAAGCGCAGCAATCGAGGTCATAGCCCGCAGCGGAGCGGCGCCCGAGTTCTTCCCAGAACTGCGCGGCATGCCACTGCAAGGCGGCCACTTGCTCTTTGTTCTCCTCTAGCCGGGTGTGCCCGAGCTTGATGATCTCGCCGCGCAGATCGTTGGCGCTGACATTGACACTGGTCAGGGCATCAATGAAGGGCTCTTCCATGAGCCCCACGATCAACAGGCACAGCAGGAGGTCTTCGCCCGACGGGACGGTGCGTCCGTTAGCCGCCGCCGTCTTGCGGGCGTGGCCGATGACTAGTTCCGCGGCTGGCGAAAGGGCGGCAGGCGAATCCTTGCCCGTCGGCTCGCTCATCGTGTAGGCTCCTAGACTTGTAGCTGTGGCTTTGGTTGACCGTTCTCACTAATTTGGCTTCTCCGAACTCGTGCCGCCGGCCCCGTCCTGTCTAGCTCAGCCTTGTCGCGCCGGGCAAGTCGTCAACTTCTCACGGAGAATTTGACAGGATTGGCGGTCTGGCTCAAACCAGGTCTCTGGCAAGACGCACAAGTCGGCCCAATGGCTCGAAGCCGCCGGGCAATGGGATTGGCTTGACTCGCTCGCTCATGCCGCCAATCCTCGAACTTAGTTGTTGGCAGGATCAAAAGAGGAGTTAGAAATGGGCAGAGTGCTAGATCGAGCCTGCGGTTTTTGTGGCTCCTTCCGCCATTCGACCGAGCTCTGCCCGCACACCTGGGGCGGCTCGGCCAAGCGCATGACCTTGCGTTGTTCATTCTGCGGCTCAGATCGCCACAACCGGGACGCCTGCCCGCGCGCCTGGCCCGGCCCCAACCCCCTAGAACGCCGAGACTAAGTCTGCCGGTTCAGCTCTAAAACTTCGGTCCTAAAGCCCCTCGATCGTCACTTCAGCCAGCGGGCTCACGGCCACTCGCGAGACCAACTCACCCCGGCCCAGGTCGGGGTAGATCAGCGACAAGATCTCCTCGCGCTCACCGAGGTCCTCGATGATGCGCGCCCGAGCCGGCAGGTCGTGGTCGCGCAGATGGAAGATCAGATGCGGGTCGGCGGCCAAGTTGGCCAGCCAGCCGCGTTTGCGGCCATTGGGCCAGCCGGTGAGGTAGATATGCCCGTTGCGCAGGAAGTAGGACACCGTCACCCGCCGGGCCTGACCGCTACGGCGCCCGGTGGTGGTGATCTCGATGTCCTCACGCGCCAGCAGAGTGGCAAGGATGTCTGCACTCATAAGCACTTGTCCATGATGGGAGCCAAGGCTATGAGTTTGCGCCGCGTCGAGGGTGCGTCAAGTCCGCGCGCCTCTTCTGACCGCTTGCCAGCGAGGAGCCGCCAAATCCATCCAGGCGTCCCAGAAGATCTCCGCCCCGTCGCCGGAGAAGCCGCCGGTGTCCACATCGGCATCGGGGAAGAGCCGCCTGGCATCATCGAGGATGGCGCTGCCGAGGCCTTTGCGTCGAAGGGATTCCTCAACTTCGATCCAGCGGACCCAGATGACCGTGGCGCCTCTCACCGGGCCGCGTTTGAGGTTGAAGTCCAGCCAACCGATTTCTTGGCCGTGCGCGCTGGCGTGCAGGGTGTAAGACTTGCCCTTGTCGTCCTCATAGTCGTCGGCGCCGTGGCCGCCGAAGACACGCTCGAGAGTGAAGACGAGATCCATGCCGTGGCACCTTTAGTTGGTCGGAGATGAGATTGACTGGCTGAGGTGCCCATTATAGCAGTCGGCGGCGACAAGCGCCAGAGTCTCTTGTTGCGTGCTGGGGCTAAACGGTTATACTGGAATTCTAGATTCATCAAGAGGGAACATCACCATGCACTTCGACACCAGAGACACGGGAAGGTAAGATGGATTCCGGTCTTGCCCCCTTGCTGCGCCTGCAGGTCGCCGAGCGGATCGACGCTGCGGAAGCCTCGCGAGCTGCCAACTTGGCTCCTGGCGACATCCGGCTGTGGTTTGGCTTGCGTGGCGTCTATGAGTCTTGTGCCCAGGCCTCGGTCTTCGTTGGCGATGAGCTCAAAGACCTGCTCAAAGCGATCGGGCGGCCCTGGTGCCCAGCCGGTCCGGGCGGCCAGGGGGCCTGCGATCTAGGCTTCTCTTCGGCTAGTGGTTTCCTATACGCGGGCATGCCCGAGCGCGATTTCGGTTGGTATGTAACCATACCATCGGATCTCGCCGATGAGGCCAGTCTCGCTTCCTTTTTGCACGATCTCGCCCGCCGCGCCGGCCTGCGCCCGACGGTTTTCGGCGCTCTGAACTTCATGGCGGCCCCCGCCCTCGCCGTCGCCAAATTGGATGGGCTCGATCGCAAGCGGCCCGATCTGGCCCTCGCCGCCATCGGTGTCATCCAGGCCACTTGGGGCCACGACATAGATCGGGTGCTCGATCTCGATGTGGCCGCCGGGACCGCCCGTCATCCAGGGTTAGTGCGCGAGCTCAACGTGGAACGGAGCCCACTGGAATTCACCATCCTGCGCACTATGCTGGTCAAAGGTTCGTCGGTCCGTGGCGCGCAGGTCCCGCTCAATGGCTACACCCGGCCCTCGTTGCGCCGGGTGGCGGATCCAGAGATGATCGCTGCGGGAGCTGGCCTGGTCGCCGACGGTTGGCTCGGGGAATTCGTGCGACATGCTAGCTTACCCTATTTTGTGGCCACGCGGGGCGAAAAGCTGCGCAAGCTCACAAGCTACGACGTCCTGACGATCTAAGGGCGAGCGCCATGAGTCGACTTTAGCAAAGTCAGCTCAGAATCGGCTTGGTCGACTTCATCAGAATTGCCCCCAACCTGAACAAAGAGACACCGCCGGTCACTTTGACCGGCGGTGTGTTGATTCTCGCAAGGGCAAACCGCTTAGAACGGCAGCTCGTCATCGAGGGCGTTGGAGGTCGGCGAGGCCATCGGGGCGTCTTCGCCCGAATCAGATGGCGCAGATGGCCGGTTCATGGGGGTGTAGTCCTCATCAGAGCCCGCCTGGGCGGAACGCGCCACGCAGATTTGGTTGGCGCTGGTGCGGATCTTGAGCAGGGGCATGCCGGTGGTCTTATTGACCATGAGCTTGTCCTCCTTGTCGAAGACCAGCTCCATGTCGCCTGACACGACCACTTGCGCGCCCTTGCGGATATTGGCCGGAAGGCGGTCGCCCCAGCACTCTACGCGCCACCAATAGACGCGCTTCTTCCATTCGCCATCGGGCATCTTGCGGTCCTTATTGACCGCTACGTTGAAATTGTGGACCGTCTTGCCGGCCACCTGCTTGGTCTCGGCGTCGCCACCGACATTGCCGAAAATCGTCGTTTGCTGTAGACTGGCAGCCATATCCTGTGACCTCAAAATGTTGCCGCGTTGTAGAAGGGTGTGGAGCGGCTGTTCCTGTGGACTATTGTGGCGAGGGCTCATTTTTGGCAAGAATTAGGCCAGATTTGACGAAAAAGAGGGCTCGTGCGCTCTAGGGCTGGCGGGCAAGTAGCCATTGGATCAGGCATGTCTGGCAGACGGCCGGGCTGCGGGTGCGCAAACCCTCGGCCGGGTCGGTGTCCTTGCGCATCGACTTGATCTTGCAGCGCGGGGCCCGCGCCCAGAAATCTGCGTCATTGTCGTGGGCGGCGCGGGGGCCGAAGAAATGAGCCCGGAGCGTCCCGGGGCGCCGGCGCCAATCACCGGTCAAGGGCAGGTCCTCGAGCATGTTTTCTCCTTATTCGATCTTAGAGCTTCTGGGCTTGCCAGTGCTTCAAGCAGCGCTGGCAGACCCATCCGCCATCGTGCTCATAAGTGAGGTCCTCGGTCCGTGAAATCTCGCGCCAAGTCAGTTTCGCCCCACAGGAAGGGCGCCGGTCGAAATAGTTGAGTCTCTCGTCGCCGATGCCGTTTTGACCCCGAGGCGCCCAAAAGTGGGCGGGCTGGTCAGTGCCACGGCGGTTGCCCCACAGGCCGCTGAGTGGGATGTCTTTGGCCATCAAGATCTCCTCTAAGATGGGTCGCTGGGCAGATCTTGCGCCCACAGCGACCCTTGTCAATCCGGTGGCTTTTGCGCGCAGCCAGCACTTAGAGGCGTCAACGCCTTGACAGAGCCCTCGCGCCGCCCAACCTTGGGGGCTCTATCTTTGCGAGCATAATTGCGCCTTAGGAGAAATACGTGAACTCCCCCCGCCGATCCCTCCCGATCCTGCTAGTCGCCCTGCTTTTGACGGTGGGCGCCTGTGCCAACGCTGGCCCGGCGGCCACCTTGCGCCACTCCGAGATGCTGACGGCCCAGGCCCAGTTCAACTCGGCTATGAACACCTACACGGGCGCCCATACCCATGCCCAAAACCTGCTGGCCGAAATGGGCACAGATTCGACCAAGGGCCAGGCGGCCTATGACGCCCTGGCAGCCTCAGACCGGAGCCTGGCTGCGGCGCTGGCGGCCATCAAGGCGCCCTCCGATGCCGCCGATCCGGCGCAGGTAGCCGACGACCTGAGCAGTGCCGTTAGCGCCACCAACGACGCGGCGACCTTGGAGGGGGAGTTCGCGGCGACCCCGATGAGCGGTTGGGGGCCGCTCTCCGCCCAGAGCGCCGCCATAGGAAGTGCCCAGGCGGTGGCCCTCTACAACCTCGGCATCGACCTCAATTCCCCCAATGGCGCCAGTACCAGCGCCTCCGCCAGCGCCTCCGCCAGTCTCCTGGGCGGTGAGCTGACTGGGCTGATCTATCAGAACCCCCGCTGGGGCATCAACGCCACTCTGCCGAGCGGGTGGACCTATGGCCCGGTGCTGGTGGTGACCTACGGAACCCTCGGGATCTCGGGCGAACAGGTCGCGGGCACCATGATCACCGATGTCAATGGCACCTCGGTCACCTCCCATGAAGATTTCGGCGCCCTGCTGATTCCGGATCTCACGCAAGCCATCTTTTCCGCCAACATGGTCAAACCGGTCGCCGGAAGCACTTGGAGCGCGGTCACAAGTTTGACCATCGACGGCCATGCTGCTTGGCGGGCCGACTCGATCAGCGACAGTGGCCTCTCGCACATCGCCGTCATCGGCTTTGCCGTTTCCGGACAAGTGCTGATCCTGTCCACTCCGGATCCCAGTGCCATCGCCGCCTGGGTCAGCTCGATCCACCTGGGCGCCACTTCTTAGGTCGTCCTGTCCGCCCAAAGACCAAGCCCGCGGCAGGGGTGGCGGCCCCGATCGAGGCCAACTCGCGTTTTGGGGGGTGATAACTGCTTTTGCCCCTGCTTTGTAAGGCATATCTCCGATTGGTACTAATGATTAGCGGCTCTAATCATAAAGATTAAGACTTCTCGTTGGCTAATCATTGACTTCCCAAGAGACATGGCTTATAGTGAAGGCATGGAAATTCTACTCTTCTCTGCTATCTGCCTCGGCCTGTTTGGGCTCATGGCCACTCTGCTTGGCGAAGACTCACGTCCCACCGAGCACGAGCGCCAGCACAACTGGTAAGCGCCAGGCTCGACCCTGGTCCGCAGGCCTACCGCTTGAGCAAGTCTCGAGTGGTAGGAAGGCTATATCCCGATAAGTTGTCCCCAGAGGGCCGCCGCGCAATCCCCGCTCGAATGAGCGGGGATTCTTTGTTTCGGCAGGATTCATTCTGCTCCGAAACGCCGCCATTCCCTTGACGCCGAGCACTTCCTGCCATACACTGAACGGCGATCGTGGCTAACGCCACCTAAGAGAGAATCTCGTTCCCAATCATCCCCCAAGCGGCGGACGCGCCATCAATGCAGGAGAGCGCAGACAAGATGTCCAAGCACGATGACAACGATCGCACCGAGAGCGACCAGGATTCGAGTGGAATTCATCTCTCCAAGAAGAAGAAGGGCTGCCTGGGCGGCTGCCTCTTCCTAGTCGGCTTGTTCCTTGCCTTTGTCATCTTCACTGTGGCCTTCATGGGCCCGGTTGCCTCTTGGATCTGGTACCGCTCGATGGGCCTGTCCCAGATCTTCACCACCAACACGGCCATCTGGCTCAAGCTCTTCGGCGGAACCGTGCTGGCCGTTTTTGCGGCCTGCTTCGTCTCACTGTTTGTCGCCTCGCGCTTCTCAGCGCGCGGCAAGAACAAATTTGATGCGGCCGATGACGCCCAAAAGGCCGCCGACGCGTCGTCCAAGGCGTTGGTCAAGAAGGGCGCCGCCGATGACGACTATTACAGCCAATACCGGGGCTATCGCAGCTCGAGCTACAGCCGCTACGATCGCTCCGACGACGGCGAGTACCTCTTCTCCCGCATCGTCTCTTCTCGGTGGATCTGGGCGATCATGGCCGGCCTTGTTGCCCTCTTCGCCCTGTGGGCCGGGCTGATCACCGCCAACCACTGGCAGATGGCCCTGCTCTGGCAGAACCAGGTCCAAGCGGTAGATGCCAAGGGGGTCGCCATCACCGATCCCAACTTCGGCCTGAACATCAGCTACTTCCTCTTCACTTTGCCGGCCCAGTACCAGATCTTGAAATTCGTCGGCGGCCTGCTTGAATACACCTTCATCGTCACCGCCCTCTGGTATACCTTGATGATCTGGACGGCTGGCGCCAAGCGTGTTCGCCCGGCCGTCATTCATCTGGCGCTCATCGCGGCCGCGCGCCTGGCTCTGGGCGCGGGTGGTTTCATACTCGACCGCCTGGCCCTGTCCTGGAGCCAAAACGGCTGGATCACCGGCGTGTCCGCCTCTGACACCAACGTGCGCCTGGGCGCCTATCCCTTCCTGGCAGTGGTTGCCATTCTCTTCGCCATTGGCCTCCTGGTGGCTGCGGTCCTGATCGATTGGAACGCCGTCTGGGCCAACATGTACAAGGCCGATGACTGGTGGTCCGAGCAGTTTGCCAAGCATCGCCGCCGCTCCGTCGGCCTGACCACGCTGGCATCAGCCGCCCTGATCATCCCGCTGCTTATGCCCGCTGGCGTTGGCGTCTATGGCGCCCTCAACCAATCCACCGTGGTGGGCCCGAACGAGCAAATCGCCGAGGCCCCCTATATCGCCAACAACATCGCCATGACCCGCCTCGGTTTTGGCCTGACATCCTGGTCGCTCCAGCCCTACCCGGCCACCAGTCCCCTCACGCAGGCCGATCTAACGGCCGACCAAGCCACTCTGGCCAACGCCCGTCTTTGGGACTACCGCCCGCTGCAGGACACCCTGGACCAGCTCCAGACCGTGCGCCAGTACTACGAATTCAACGATGTCGATATCGACCGCTACACGATCAACGGGGCTGAGCAGCAGGTCATGCTGTCCGCCCGCGAGCTCAATCCGGCCAACAACCCCGCCGGCCAGAACTTCATCAACAACCACATCGTCTACACCCACGGCTTCGGCGTGGCCATGGTGCCGACCAACGCGGTCACCGATGGCAAGCCGGATCTCATTATCAAGGACATCCCGGTGACCTCTTCTGGCGGCGCGCCGGTTGTCACCCAGCCGCGCATCTACTTTGGCACCGGCGCCGGCTCCAATGACTGGGTCCTGGTCGGAGCGCGCTCCGACGAGTTCGACTCGCCCGACACCGCGACCCCCACCAACTGGAGCGGGGACACGGGCATCAACATCAGCTCGCTGCCAACCAAGCTCTTCTGGTCGATGGATCTCGGCTCCCTCGATCTATTGCTGACCAACCAAGTGACCAGCTCCACCGACCTGATGCTGCATCGCAACATCAGCGACCGGCTGCATCTGGCCGCCCCATTCCTGACCTGGGACGCCGACCCGTACCTGGTCATCACGTCATCCGGCAAGTTGGTCTGGGTGGTCGATGGCTATACCACGAGCTCCCATATGCCCGACGCCTCAAGCTACTCCCCGGATTCCTCGTCGGGGTTGGCGGGCGTCGGTGATTTCAACTACGTCCGCAACTCGGTCAAGGCCACGGTCGACGCCTACTCCGGCGCCATCAATCTCTACGAGAACGACGGCACCGATCCGATCATCAAGACCTGGGAGAACGTCTATCCGGGCCTGATCCAACCACTGTCGGCCATGCCCGCCGATATCGCGGCCCACCTGCGCGCCCCCGAGGACATGTTCAACGCCCAGGTGGCCCAGTACGCCCGCTACCATGTCACTGACACCAGCACCTTCTACAAGTCCAGCGACGTCTGGACCACTCCGCAGGCTAACGCCAGCTCGTCTGGCAACGCGAGCACTCAGAACCTGCCGACGCAGGCCTACTACACCGAAATGAAGCTGCCCGGCGACACGAACCCTGAGTACGTGTTGATCCAGCCCATGGTCCCCAAGGGCCGGCCCAACATGATCGCCTGGGTCGGGGTGCGCAACGACACCCCTAACCGCGGCCAGGCGGTGATCTACCAGCTCAGTGAGAGCACCTCTATCGTCGGCCCGGCCCAGATCGAGTCCAACATCGACACCAACGGCGTCATCAGCGGCCAGATCTCGCTGTGGGAGGGCTCCGGCTCCAAGGTGGTCCGCGGCAACCTGCTGGTCATCCCGGTGGGCAACACCTTCCTCTATGTAGAGCCGCTCTATCTCCAGAGCACCAGCGGCACGGCCTACCCCAAATTCACCAAGGTCATCGTGGCCACCAGTGAAGGGGTCCAATGGGGCGACAATCTCGGCCAGGCCCTCAACAACCTGCTGACCAACCCCAATCCCACCGGCTCCGGATCCGGCAACAGCCCCACGCCGTCGGCCACCCCGAGCGCGCCCCCCAGTATCAGCCCCACGGTGGGGCCTGTCATCACCCCAGCCCCGTTGCCGTCGGGCCTGCCGACCGACATCAAGGGTCTGATCGCCTACGCCAACGACCACTATGCCGCCGCCCAGCTTGATTTGAAGAACGGCGACGCCGGCGGCTACAACGTGGAGATGCTCAGAGTCCAACAAGCTCTAACCGCCCTGGCCGCCCTGGAGGGCTTGGGAACGCCAACTCCTTAGCTTCTCAAAGTAAGAAATCCCGGGCTGGAGCCATACAGTCCGGGATTTCTTTTTGTGACAAGCCCTTGCGCACAAGTGGGTGCCGCACTAGAATTCATCGAAGAACATTTGCCCTCAAGGAGAATCCGTGTCCGCGCCCACTTCTGATTTAGCAGCTATCTACCCCCAGACCGTCGCAGCGGCGAAGATTGCGCGTCGTTATGACCGTCTTTCGCGCAACCTCGGTCTGACCATCAATGGGACGATCCTTGCGATTTTCATCGCCATTGCTTTGGGCTGGGGTTGGCTGACGGGCCAGCCCGGCGGCGCGGCAGTGGTGGGTGTGATGCTGCTGATCGCTTACCTTGTCATCCTGTACAACACCTGGCCCCGGCGCTACCAGTTCACCACCGACACTGATGGTGGCTGGGAGGAAGACCGGATCAAGACGCCCCTGGATCAGAACTACAGCCTGGCTGGTCAATTGGGCAAATTCGCCACCACCCGCCAGCACGCCGCCCTGGCCGTCGTCCTACTGGGCATGCAGAAACGTGCCAGCGCGCTGACCTTGTCCGCCAACGACCCGATCGCCACAGCCATCAAGGCGCAGATCGGCAAGGTGCGCGACGAATTGGCGGCCATGGCCATCGGTTTTGAGGGCATCGATGGCGCCATCGCCCGCACCACTTTTGGGGTGGAGTTCCTGATCCACGCCTATAGGCAAATGCAAGAGCTCACCCGCGATCTGGAGAAAGTTGAACAGGCCGTAGATTTCTACCTCACCGCGCATAAGCTCAACACGGCCGAGGGGCGCAGCGTGGCCCTCGACATCGTGGTGGCCAAGCTCAAGCGCCTGGGTATCACGCCCGACTTTTCGCGCCCCGAGCCCGAGCAGCTCGAACCTTAAGGAGAAGCCCGTTGTTCGCCGTTACCGATTGGAAAGTCCTCTATCCCAAGACCGCAGCGGCCGCTCGCGCGGCCCAGGCCTACGACCGCCTGACCTACCTCTTGGCCCTGATCGGCTTCGGGCTGGCGGCCCTGCCGTTCCTGTCTTTTTGCGCCTTCTGGTTTCGGCCCAGCGATCTGATTGGCGACGCCATCTTTGACGCCATGGCGCTGGGCTTCTACCTCCTCATATTCGGCTGGATGTGGCCCCGCCGCTTCGCGCTCTCCACGCGGACGGCAGCCTTGCGCCACGACGAGAAGACCTCCGAGGGTCAGAATGCCACGATCGCAGGCTTGCTGGGCAAGCAGCGCTTTTTCACCACCCGCCAGCACGCTGTGCTGGCCCGGATCCTGATGCGGATGGCCGCGCGCCTGGAGGCGCTCACGATCAGCGACGACGATCCCATCACGCGAGCCATCGGTGAGCGGATCACCAAGGTGCGCGACGAGATGCGGGCCCTGACTACCGGCTTCGAGGGTATTGACGGCGCGATTGCCCGCACGCCTTTCGGCGTGGCCTTCTTGGAGCGCTCGTACAAGAGCATGCAGGCCTTGGAAAAGGACCTGAGCGAGGTGGAGGAGGCCGTGGACTTCTACATCACTGCGAACAAGCTCGACACGGCCGAAGGGCGCAGCGTGGCCCTCGACATCGTGGTGGCCAAGTTGCGGGAACTGGGAATCAGCCCCGACTTCTCCCGACCCTAGTCGCTCTAGGCCTTGCGCCGGGCTGGCTTGTTGAGCAGATCTCCCCGCCACCAGCGGAATTCGAAGACATAGAGCTTGCGCTTATGATCGGTATCTAGAGCGTCTGTGCTAAGCTTCACCTTGACCACGGTGTTTTCGGGACTGGCTTTGCGGGCCGCCAACAGGGTGAGCTGATCCTGCCCGGCGAAACCGGTCGGATTGTCCTCAGTGGCGTACCAGGTGCCACCGCGTGGCCGGTGTATCTCCCAGCAGATGTGTGAGGCCATGAGAACTCTCCTTTAGGGCTCGCTTGGAATTTGACCGGGTCATCTTCGTCTGGCGACATTTCTCGTCAAACCAGATGGATCTGCGAGAGCGAGTAGTGCCAAAGATCCAAAATCGACTCGTGAATATCAGGGAGCTTTCGCCCTTGCCCATTCTGGCGCAAGGCGTTAGAATAATCTAGTTTCCGTATTTGCTGGAAAGACAGGAGTTCAAGAAATGTCTCGGTACATTCCTCTACTTAGCAACATCCGCGGGCAGGGGCTCGCCGAGTACGCGCTGATGTTGGCGCTGATCGCCATCGTGGCGGTGGCCGCACTGGTTTTCCTGGGCGGGAATGTCAGCTCCATCCTGAGCTCGATCGGCAAGAAGCTGTAGGCCAGTCGCGGTTCACAAAGCTCACCGTCCAAACCGCCAATTCACACCTGAGCGTCCTTTTAGAGCGGCCTGCTATGACTGCCAACCAAACCCGCCCGATCTTGCGCCTGCTGGCCACGCGTCGCTTCTCCGATGAGTCGGGGGGCTGGCGTTATGCTGAGGCCGGCGATCTCTACTGCCACTCCCTGGCTAGCGGAGGGCGGGCAGCGCTCGAAACCCTGCTACTCCGTCTAGAGCACGAGGTCGAAGCGATCTGGGCGGCGGCCGATCGGCCTATCGGCAAGCCGTTCTTTACCGTGTCCACGGCCAGCTCCCTGCGGATTGGCGGGGGCCAGGAATGGCGCTTCTGTCTGCCGGCAGAGCGCGGCCTCGATGAATCCAACCTGCCCGAATTCTTCCATGAGTTGGCCGCATCGGCGGGTGCCCGGGCCCATACTTTGGCCGCCCTGGATTTCGAGGCCACCGATGCCCACTTTCGCTTCCGCCTCGATTCGGTGGGAGTGACCTACGACTATACCCACACCCACCGCATTCTCGATGGCCTCTCTGCCCTGCAGTCCTTCTGGGCGGCGCGGATTGACCGATACTTGGCCCTCGATGTCGCGGCCGGGACAACCCGCCATCCTGAGCTGGTGCGCGAGCTCAACACTGGCCTTGGCGCTCTGCCATTTGCGCTAGCCCGTCACCTGCTGCTCGAGGCCTCCTCGGTGCGGGGCAAGGTCCTCGCCCTGAACAGCTACACCGGCAAACCGGCCTTTCGCCGCGTCCTGCCTGCCGAGATGATTCCGGCGAGCGTCGCCCTGGAAGCCGGCGGCTGGATCGAGGCCACCGACTACGATCCTAATACTCAGATTCTGAGCGCGGCCCGCGGGCCCAAGTTGCGACAGCTCTCCTCCAAGGACGCCCTGAACGTCTAAGGGCTTATCGAGGTCGAGGCCCCATACAGATGGGTCGAGCCGTCCCGAGCGTTGCCCCGTCCTTTAGGCCTTGGGGAATTCTGCCAGGCCCGCCCGTAGCTCTTCGAGGAGTGCGGCAGCAGCGGCCTCAAAGAGCGGGTGAAACTCATTGCTCAGCGGATCGCCCCAGGCCACATTCCCCAAGTGGTGATAGCCTGCGCCACTGCCCTCTTGATACATGGCCAGGACGCGTTCCGGCAGACTCAACGCAAAGTTGGCGCCGATCAGGCGGGCGCCCTTCGGGCCAACCTGAATGAAGGGTCGCCAGGAGACTGTGACAAAGGGCGGGGAGGGCGGCAGCTCGGGGTGATCGAGGACCGGCTGACCCCAAGCCGGGGCGAAGCGCTGGAAGAGCGGCCACAGGCCCGGCATCAGGACGTTCATACCCATGGCATAGGCTTCGCCGCTCAGGGGCGCAGGAAGTGGTGACACGCTCTCGGCTGGCGCCGGCTTGCCCACGATGGTCTGGTACTTGCGCGCGGCCAGGCCCATGAAATGATTCTCCCGGGTCTGGCTCTCCAAGCGCCCGTGGTAGCTCAGCGTGTTAGTCTCGCCAAACAGGGTATAGGCGAACAGGGCCCGGTAGCCATAGTCCTCGTCGGGGAGGAGCGCGCCTTCGAAGTCAAACATGGTCGTCATGCCGCCTAGTTTAGCAGCTCGCGGTCCAGGTCGCAAGGGCGTCCATTGAGCCGGTGGCTCAAAAAGTCAGATACCATCTGCTTCTGACGACAAGAGACAGAAGACTCTTGCGCTTTGAGACGAAGTCCCTAAGATCTGGAAGTCTGCGAATCAATCCCACCAAAAGATAGAGATAGGATAGTCATGAGCTTGGTAACTTCCGAGGTCCGCGACTCTGATCCTGGCGTAGCGTCAGCGCAGCCAGGCGGAGTCGCCTGGATCAGCCTGTGCGGCCCGCATCGCAATGCCCTCTCCGCCGCGCTTATCGACGAGCTCGAGGCGGCCCTGGCCGCAGCAGTCCCGCCAGCGGTCCGCGTAGTCGTCATCCGCGCCCAAGCCGGCGCACAGGTCTTTTCCTCGGGCCACGAAGTGGCCGAGCTGCCGACCAACGGCCGCGATCCCCTGACCTACAACGACCCCTTGCGCAAGGTGGTGCGCGCCATCGAGACCCACCATGCCCCGGTCATCGCCATGGTCGAGGGCTCGGTCTGGGGCGGTGCCTGCGAGCTGGTCCTGTCCTGCGATCTGGTGGTGGCCTCGGCGCAGACGAGCTTCGCCCTGACGCCCGCGCGCCTGGGCGTCCCCTACAACCTGTCGGGTATCCTGAACTTCATGAAAGTGGCCGACATGCACTTTCTCAAAGAGATGCTCTTTTCCGCCCGGCCGATCAGCGCGACCCGCATGGCCTCCTATGGCGTGGTCAATGCCGTCGTCCCCGCCGACGAGCTCGAGGCCACCACCGCAGCGCTGGCCGCCGACATCGCGGCCCTCTCGCCGCTGGTCCACCACTCCATGAAGGAGCAGTTGCGGGTCCTGGCCAACGCCCAGCCCCTAACTCCGGAGGCCTACGAGCGCATTCAAGCTTTGCGGCGCGAGGTCTATGACTCGCAGGATTACCAGGAGGGCATCCGCGCCTTCTTCGAGCACCGCCCTCCGCACTTCGAAGGAAAATAGGAGCGCTCATCACCGATCCGGCTGGACAGAGGCGGGCTTGATCAGTAAGATGTCCCAACACTAAAGAATAGGAGTGGTACTGTGGGCGAGACTAAAATCGAGGTCTTCTGGCGAACGAGCCAAGGGCAATATCACCAAGTAGGCGGCCCCTACACCGACCTGGAAAAGGCCGACCAGCGGGCGCAGATTTTCGCCCATGAGACCATACTCGTGGGTGGCGAGCGGCAGCATGCGCATCCCGGCATGGTTTTGCTGTGCTTCTGGACAGGCAACGAACATTTCGACCGGCCCCTCTATCGAGTGAAGGTCGGGATCAAGAAGACTGGCCATCGGGTCCGCCGCTCACCACTGGCGGCGATAGAGACAACTCAGCCATAGGAGGCCACGACCGCCATGATCCATAAATTCACCGACTGCATCCTGATCCGCAGCCGCATCGTGGCGGGCCGGGTAGTGGGCAAGGGCAGCACTAGCTCCTTGGGCATCTGCACAGGCGTGATCGACACCAAGCTCGGTCCCACGCGCGTCGAGGTCCACTGGGCCAACGGGCACACGACCCTGGAGTATATCGGTAGACTCACCGATTTCTCCCGCTATCTTTACTACCTCGAACAAGAGGTCGGCGAACTCCACAACAAACGCCAGACTCTTGCCGCGCGTCTGGGCGTGAGCGTCTTGACCGACTACACACCTTCACCCTAGCGCAGAATCACCGCCCCAAACAAAGTAACACCCGGAGAAGTCCTCCGGGTGTTCTGCTAAAAATGGGCGATGGCGGGGAGGAGGCTCAGGCCGGCTCCATCGTGGCGGTCAGGCCCTTGTTCTCGATGGCCTCGCGGTAATACTCGGCGCGCTCTTTGAGGCCCGTCCATACGATGGACTTGCCGGTCAGATGGACTTCGAGCATCTTTTTGACGGCCTTCTGGTTGTCGAAGCCAAAGAGGCGCTGGAAGAGCTCGACCACTTCGTCCATGGTGTGGACGGGGTCGTCCCAGCAGATGACGTTGTAGGGGGTGAGGAACTTGTCGTTGATCTTGACCTCATCCCGCTCGATGACGATGGTTCCTGTCCCGGTCTTGGGACTGCCGGATGCCGGCTCCATAGTGGCCATTTTCGCTCTCCTTAAACTCTCTCGGTTTTTGCTCTGCCCATTGTAGAACAACCCGCGCCAAAAGGCAAGTGCTAAGCGGATTTTGTGCGATGTGGAAATCGGCATGAGATGCGGAAGTATGAGTTCCGCTTTTTACTGCGATTTCCACATCTCGGGCTGGCGTCTTCGCGCAGGCCGTGTTAGACTTAGGGCATTCGACACCCCTCGGAGCTGCCCACCTGATGTTCAAAGCTGATCCCCGGCCCATCCTGCATCTGGTCTCTTGCGAGCGGATGTCCACCTCTTACAAGGCGATCGCCCAAAATGGCGCGCCGCGCTGGGTGGTAGGTGAGCGACCCGGCGATTTCGATCTGCTCTTCTCGGTGAATGGCGAGGAAGGCAAGGTCGAGTCTCTGCGCCAGGTCATCTCCGATGAGCTGCGTCCGCAGATCCTGAGCTTTCGGCCCGCGATGGCCACCCTTAGGCCCCGGCACGCGCTCGACGAATTCCCGCTCCTGCGCTGGGGTTCGGGCGGCTATCCACCTACTTTTGGCTGGCGATTGACCCTACCCGAGGAGATGTCCGATGAGCGCAATTTGGCGCAGTTCTGCCACGAGCTGGCCGCCCGCCACGATATGCGCGCCCACACCCTGTCCATGATGAACCTGTTCTCGGGGCCGGCACGCGAACGCGGCAACCTGAGCCGTGGGCAAAACGCTGTCCTCCTGGCCTCGATCGAGGACATCCGGGCGAGCTGGGCGCCCGATCTTGACGCCCATCTAACACTCGACGCGGTGGCCGGCACGCAGGCCAATGCGGGCTTGGTACATGAGATGCACTTGGAGCGCACGACCCTGGAGTTCGCGATTCTGCGTGCGCTCTTTGTCGGGCAGCCGCGCCGCCGCGGCCGGGTCAGCCATCTATCCACCGGGTATCCACCGCGCTTTGAATTCATCGATCCGGCGCAGATGTGGACGGCCGGTCTGGCGTTGGAGGCCGACGGTTGGATTGAGGGGTTTGGCCTCGATGCGCAGAACGGCGCGAACTCCTTTGTGGCGTCATCCGGCCCCAAGTTGCGCAAACTCTTCTATCTCAAAGACGCCCTCGAGATCTGGCCGCGGCGCTACTAAAGGTCAAATCAGAATCGCGCTTTTGCGCCTTTGACTAAGGGCCGCGACAGTGTTAGAATAGAGGGGATCCAAACACCGCGCGCACGAGGCTCCGATGACCAAGAAACTGCCCATCCTGATTCTCAAAAATGCCACCCGGCAGCCCAAGCCGATGTACTGGCTGGCTGGCTCGCAGGCCGGTGATCTGGAAATCGAGTTCGACGTCCCCGCCCTCAAGTGGGACGCCCAGGCCCTGCTCATCTCCTTGTCACAGGATGTGATGAAGATATGGGCCGCCTCGGGCCGCTCGCTGCGCCCGGCCAGCCCCTACTACTCCGGCATCTTCCCCATCAGCGTCTTCCACGGCATGAGCGGTTGGCACTGGCGAGTGCCGCTGCCAGCACAAGCCAGGATCAACGAGGCCAATCTGGCAGGTTTCGTCCACGATCTCGCCGCCCGCTTGGGCACGCGCGCCAACACCTTGGGCGCCCTCGATTTCGCCGTGGCTGCCACTCTGGAGTCCACCCGATCCTCGGTCACCACCCCGGGGCCGCACAACCCCTACGGCACCCTGCCCACCACCACGGTGGCGCAAACCCTGGCCGCCATCGCCGCCATGCAGGCGGCTTGGGCGCCCGAGATCGACCGCTACCTCGCTCTCGACGTCGCCGCTGGCACCCAAGGGCACGCGGGCTTGGTGCGCGAGCTGCACGTCGGACGCCCGCCCCTGGAATACGGCATCGTGCGCCGGATCCTGCTGAGCGCGCCCACTACCCGCGGCAAAGTGATCACCTTGCGCGACTACAGCCTGCCGAGCTTCGGCTCAATTCCAGCCATAGACATGGAAGCGGCCGGGATGGCCTTGATGTCCGATGGCTGGATCGAGAATTTCGCCTGGGACAATGCGCGGCCCTCGTTTGTCGCCGGCCGCGGGGCCAAGCTGCGCAAGCTCGCCGCCCGCGACCTGCTGGCGCTGTGGTGGTGAGCGATGGCCACTGACGCGCGGCCCCTGGCGGTCCTGTCCAACCCGCACATCATCGTCTTGCCGCCCTTCGAGCTGCCCGGCTCGCGCAAAGGCGACCTCTACTGCGGGTTCGAATTGCGGGCCGCAGCGGGGCAGGTCATCCCTAACATCGGTGTGCCCCTCGATCGGGAGCTGCGCGGGCTGTTGAAAGCAGCCGGGCGCCGGGATCCGCCCGCCCCTTTGTACGCCTCCCAAGGCCATCCCTATCGTTTCGACGGCAATTGGAAATACGGCCTGCTGCGCTTCTTTTTGCCCGCAGAAGCGGGGATAGGGCCAGACGAGCTGTCGCCATTCCTGCATGGTTTAGCCGACACGGTGGGCCTGCGCGCCAACACCTTGGCCACTATGAGTTTGTTCATCCACGACATCAGGCATGCCAATCCGGTCACCATTAACCCGGGCTTCGGCACCAGTCCTCTCTCTGAAACCCTGAGGATCATTGCAGACATCCAGGCCGCCTGGGCCCCGAAGCTGGACAGTTTGCTGGCCCTCGATGTGGCGGCTGGAACGCAGAAATACCCTGAGCTGGTCCGGGCCATGCATCTCGATCACGATCCTTTCGAATTTGCCATCCTCTGGATGCTGTTGCACCACACCCACTCGCTGCGCGCCCGCGGGCACATCACCAACCTGTACAGCTACAATCCGCCACGCTTTGCGCAGGCCACGCCCGCCCAGGTCCTGGCCGCCGCCGCACGCCTGGGCAATGAGGGCTGGATCGAGGGTTTCAAATACGATCCGGCCTTGCGGGTGATGGCAATGTGCCGGGGCGAGAAGCTGCGCAAGCTCGCCGCCCGTGACGCTCTAGCCCTGTGGTGGTAGCAATGGCCAAGCGCACGGATCTTCGTCCAAGCCTGACTCTCACCAGCGCCATTTGGCTACCGGGATCTCATGCCCCTGCCCCTGTGGAATTA
>Ga0182027_10005369_pt1 | contig 19509 bp, 18 predicted proteins | sample 712E1DmetaG_FD_121300 | JGI IMG/M metagenome (GOLD analysis project Ga0182027, IMG submission 121300) | Permafrost microbial communities from Stordalen Mire, Sweden - 712E1D metaG (Illumina Assembly) | ecosystem: Environmental > Terrestrial > Soil > Wetlands > Permafrost | place: Sweden...
AGCCGTAGGCGGCGACGATTCCAGCGACGGAGGAGACGAAGGCCGGAATGCGCCGCGGATTGGCGAGGGTGAAGTTCTGGCCGCCGCCGCCGAGCGAAATCAGGACCTTTTTGCCGAGGTTTTTCTGGTAGGCAACGTCGGCCTTGAATTGGGCGGTATCGAGTCCGGCGGGCGTATGAAACTGCATGGTTCCCTCCGGCGCGTTGTGATCGGGAGTGGCGAAGGCGACGATGATGACATCCCACTGCGGCGCGATGTCGCGGAGCGAGGCGCTCGAAGCCCCGTAGCCGGCGTAGTAGCCGATGAGGCGATGGCCGTTAGACGGGGCGGTGGACGGGAGCGGCGCGACGGCGGCGCCAGGAGGGACCGCGGCCGCGCCACGACCACGGCCTGCCGCGCACGGCTTGGCAGGTTCGGGGAGAGCCCGCGGGTCGGGGAAGCTGAACGTCGCGCCAAGACCCTCCGCGGCGCCGGTGTACCAGGGCAGCAGGGCTACGTTTTGCAGGTGGTGGGAGGCGCCATCCACTTGGGCGACGTAGGCCCGTGACTGGGGGAAATTGTTCTTGGGGTTGGTATCGGTGGGTTCGAGGAGGAAGTAACTGGTGGCGACGCCGGCGCCGCCGCAGCCGCCCTGGTCTGCGCCAGAGGTGGGCCGCATCCAGTTGGGAAAGGCGTTTCCCGGAGCGCGGGCGCCACGGCCTCCGTGAGCCAGCGGATCGTGCAGCGGATCGTTGACGAACTCGCCGAGTTGCTGCGTGAGCGGCTGAACGTCGCCCTCTTCGACCACGCCGGGCGCGGCATAGAGGTAGGAGCCGAGCACGAAGGAATTTCCGGTGGCGGCATCGACGCCGTGGGTTCCCCAGGAACAGCACAGGGTGGCATCGCCCTCGGTGTAATAGGTGGTGTTATGGGTGATGGCGACGACGAGCTTGCCGTCCTGTCTAGGAAGCTGCTTGAAGATCTCCTTTTGGAGAAACTCGACGTCGACTACGGCGAAGGCGCGGCCGGTCTTCCTGGAGGTGAGAATGTAGCCGTCGCCGGCGGGGACGGCGATCTTTACGGGCTTCACCTCGGGCTTGCCGAACAGGGTATGCCACCCGTCCGCCTTGGGGAAGGTGGCGCGAAGCATGGCGTCGGCATACTGGGTGGCGCCGCCGTTGGAAAAGGCGTACTTGGAGAAGACGGGTGAGCGGAGGACGCGGGGAACGTCCGGCGCCGCGTCCATGAGGAAGGGATGGCCGGCGGTCTTCCTGGATTCAAAAGCGAGGGTGACGGGAACCAGCACGGTGGAGATGGTGGTGACGCCCGCCGGCGCCGGATCGCGGCCGAGGAGCGTGTACGTGCTCTGTCCGACGGCGTGCTGGAAGGTAGGCGCTGTTTGGGCGTGTGCGAATTGCGGCGACACGCCCAGAAGAACGAGCAGACTGAAAGATTCGATTCGCATATCGGCTTGACCGTCCCTGGCGACCGAATTTAAGAGTCGCGCCACCAGTTTATGGCAGGGGCGGGACGGTTAGCAATACCTTTCACGGCGCGAGCGGATGGCGGGAGCGGCGGAGGAAAGCGTCCGCCCCACGTTCGGATATTCGCCTCGCTATACTGAAATGTGGCCTTGGGAAAACAGATTCGCTATCGCGACGCCGGGGTGGATATCGACGAGGCGGACCGCGCTGTCGGTTCCATCGGCAAGCTGGCGCGCCGGACATTCACGGGCGGGGTGCTCACGGATATCGGGAGCTTCGGCGCCTGCTACCAACTCTCCGGTTTTCGCACGCCGGTGCTGGTGAGTTCGGCCGATGGGGTGGGCACGAAACTGAAGATCGCGTTCCTTACGGGGCGGCACGACACGGTGGGCGAGGACCTGGTGAACCACTGCGTGAACGACATTGCGGTGCAGGGCGCGATGCCGTTATTTTTTCTGGACTACTTCGCGGTGGGCAAGCTCAATGCGGCGGTGGCGGCGGCGGTAGTTTCGGGAATCGCGCGGGGCTGCAAGAAGAACGGGTGCGCGCTGATCGGCGGCGAGACGGCCGAGATGCCGGGGCTGTACACGGAAGAGGAGTACGACCTGGCGGGGTTCATCGTGGGCGCGGCGGAGCGCGCGGAACTTCTCGGCGGCAAGGAAATTCGCGCGGGCGACGCGCTATTGGGGCTGCCCTCGACGGGGCTGCACACCAACGGATACTCGCTGGCGCGCAAGCTGCTGTTCGAGGTGGCCGGATACACGCCGCGGACGCGGCTGCGGGAGGTGGGCGCAACGGTGGGCGACGCGCTGCTGGCGGTACACCGCAGCTATCTGAAGCCGATCCGCACGCTGCTGGCGGCGGGTTTGCTGCGCGGGGCGGCGCACATCACCGGCGGCGGAATCACGGGCAACACGCCGCGCATGCTTCCGAAGGGACTGGCGGTTTCGATCGATACGGGGGCATGGCGCATTCCGCCGCTCTTCGAGGTTCTGCGGGGGATCGGCAACATTCCGGTGGACGATTACCGGCGCACCTTCAATCTGGGCGTGGGAATGATACTGGCGGTTCCGGCGCGGGGCGCGGCAAAGGCGGCGGCGGCGCTCGAGAAACTGGGCGAGCGGCCGTTCCGCATGGGCGAGGTAGTGGCGCACAAACGCGGGCGCGCGCGGGTGGAGTACCGATGACGCGGCTGGGCATTCTGATTTCGGGGCGCGGCTCGAACTTCGAGGCGATCGCGGACCAGATTGCGGCGGGGGAGATGGACGCGGAAATCGCCGTGGTGATATCGAACCGCGCGGAGGCGCCGGGCTTGGAGTTGGCGCGGCGGCGCGGATTGGCGGCGGTGGCGATCCCATCGAAGGGCCTGGACAGAGAAGTCTACGACCGCATGTTAGTGGAAGAGCTGCGGCGGCGCGGCGTGGAACTGGTCTGCCTGGCGGGTTTCATGCGGATGCTCAGCGCCACGTTCGTGCGGGCGTTTCCCAACCGCATTCTGAACATACACCCCTCGCTGCTGCCGGCCTTTCCGGGGCTCGACGCGCAGCACCAGGCGCTCGAACATGGCGTGCGCGTGAGCGGCTGCACGGTGCATTTCGTGGACGAGTATCTGGACGCCGGTCCGATTGTGGCGCAAGCGGCCGTGGCGGTGCTGGACGCGGACACGGTGGAGACGCTATCGGCGCGCATTCTGAAAGAGGAGCACCGGATTTACTCGGAAGCGCTGCGCCTTGTTATCGGCGGCAACTACCGGATTGAAGGACGGCGCGCGATCCGGGGCTGAGGGCCAAAGGGGGGACGGTTTCGCGGCCCTTACTTGGCGGCCTCGGCCGAGCGAGGTTTGGCGCCGGGGCGGCGCACGGGCCAGCCGGGGCGGATATCGTAGAACTGCAGGCGGCAGAAGGGGCACCACCAAAGCGAAGCGCCGAGCAGGACCTGAACCAGGCTGACGGGGTTGAGATAGAGGGGATCGATTTTATCGCGCTTGCGCAGGCGTTCCAGTTGGGGAGTCCCGCATTTCGGGCAGCAGCGGCGCAGGGAAAAATAGAGCGCGGGATACTTCGGGATTTTGGTCTTGCGTTGGCACGTGGGGCACTGGTAGACCACGGAATACGCCACGCGCTCCCACCTGCCGCGCTTCACCCGGACAAGACCCTGGCCACACCATTCACATTGCATTGGCTTGAATTAACGGCCGTTGAATCAACCTATTAAGTAACATAGCAGGAATACTTCAACAAAAAGATCAAGGCGGACGGGCTAGAGTTCCTCCAATTTATCGAAGGCATCGCGGATGGCGTCGAGCGGAGCGACGGCGCCGGGGCGTTCCTTGACCTCGAGGAGCAAGGGGAACTGGCTGCCGCAGGCGCGCATCAAGGGCACGACGGTTTTCCAATCGATGGCGCCGGTAAAGGGCAGCAAGTGAGAGTCCTCTTGGCCGAGGTTGTCGTGGATGTGGGTAGACCGGATGCGTTCCTTCATGAGGTGGAAGGCGGTTTCGACGCCTTCGGCCATGTGGGCGTGGCCGGTATCGAAGGCGTAATTCAATCCGATGTGGGTGAGGTCCTGAAAGTCGCGCAGGCGCGCGGCGGTGGATAACTGGTTGGGGATGTTTTCGAGGAGGATCTCGACATCGAGTTGGCGGGCGAAGACGCGCAACTCTTCGAGGGCGGTGAAGGCGGCGTCGACCTTGAACATGTCGAACTCTTCGGCGGGCACGCCGATGTGTTGGATGAGATAGCGGAAGGGAATCAACTCGGCGATTTCGATGGCGCGCTTGATCTCCTCGACCATGGGCATGCGCTTGGACTTGACGGGTTCGGTAATGGTGATGACGGCGTGGGGACCGGAGAGGCCGCCGATATCGTCGGTATACATGGGGGAGTGGAGGGAACGGAGCTTGAGGTCGCAATCGCGGAACCAATGGCCGAGTTCGACGATCTGGGCCTTGTCGCGGTAGTCGAGGTGCTGCTTAGCGCAGACGATTTCGACTTCCGGAATTCCGGCGTGTTCGATTTTCGCGAGGAGATTGGTGGTGAGGCGGTGGCCAGCCCACAACTGCGTCGACAGTGCGTGGTTCATGTGGCGATGTGGTATCCTTCCGCTCGGCTTCGCGGCCGCGGGCCGCCCATAAGTTCGATTCTACTATGACGCTTTGCCCAGGCGGCGCTTCCACTCGAAGAGGACGATGCCGGCGGCGACGGAGACGTTGAGCGAGGAAATTCGGCCGGCCATGGGAATGCGCACGAGGGCATCGCAGTGTTTGCGCACGAGGTCGTGAAGGCCGGCGCCTTCGCCGCCGAAGACGAGCGCGGTGGGGGTTGCGAACTTGACCTGGTCGTAGGTTTCCGAGCCGCGTTCATCGAGGCCGTAGATCCAAAAGCCGCGCTTCTTAAGGTCTTCGAGGGCGCGATTGATATTGGTGACGCGGGCGATTGGGAGGTGTTCGAGGGCCCCGGCGGCGGCCTTGGCGACGACGTCGGTGACGCCGGCCGCGCGGCGTTCGGGAACGACGATGGAACCCGCTCCGGCGGCGTGCGCGGTACGGATAATGGCGCCGAGGTTGTGCGGGTCTTCGACGCCGTCGAGCACTACGACAAGCTCCGACTGGGCCGCGCTATCGAGGCCGGCGTAGGGTTTAGCCGCCCCCAGCGCGACGACGCCCTGATGGGCGGAACTGCCGGCCAGGCGGTCTAGGGCGGAGCGCGGCTCGAAGCGCACCTGCACGGAAGCGCGGCGCGCCAGATCGATGATCTCCTGCAAGCGCGGGCCGCCGGCGCCTTGCGCCACGAGGAGACGATCGAGGGGCCGGCCGGATTTCAGGGCTTCCGCAACGGGATGGATACCACTCAGGATTGGCATTCGGTCACATGGCTTGGCGCACGGCGGATTGCAGATCGGCTTCGGAGGTAAAGCCATCGAGGCGCTTCACAAGTTTGCCGGAGCGGTTGAATATCAGGGTTGCGGGATAACCTTGGAGGCCAAACTTGTCCGCGAGGGCGTCCGAACCGAGCGCCACGGGGTAATCGACGGGGTGTTTCTTCAAGAAAGGCTCGACGAGCGGCTTGCCTTCGTCGTCCATGGCCACGCCGAGAAAGAGCACGCCTTGAGGGCTGAGCTGGTGGTAGACGCGGTTGAAGCCGGGCATTTCCTGGACGCAGGGCACGCACCAAGTAGCCCAGAAATTCACCACGGCGACGTGGCCGGCCAAGGAAAGCGAATCGCCGCGGAGGGTGGCGCGGGGCAGATCGGTTAACCCGGCGGCGGGCGGCAGTGAAGAAGGCAGTGAAGAAGGCAGACGGACCCCCAAAGACTGTGGGTACCCCGGTCCGCCCCACTCTGCGGCGCCTTTCTTGAGAAAGGCCAGGTACTCTTGCGGGTCGCGGGTTACTCCGGCGGAGGTTGCGGCGACGTTTTCATCGGCGTCCATGATGGCGTAAAACGGCTCGGCGCTGGTTTGGAACCTGGCGAGTTCAAGGCGGCCGTTGGCGTCGGAAGCGGCGTCCGTGCCATCGGTGTAGAGATTCACCAGGACGAAGGCATTGAGGGCGGCGGCGATCTCCGGGCGGGTGAACATGTTGGCCTGCATCCAGTGGCAATTGGTGCAGGCATAGCCGGTGAAGTTGACGAAGACGAGCTTGTTCTCGCGGCGCGCGCGGTCGAGCGCCGCGCGGTAGTCGTTGTCGATCCAGGAAAGGGCCGGCGGAAGCGTCTGCCCAACCGCGGGTGCGGGCACATAGGCGTCCAGCTCACCCAGTTTGGCGCCGGACATGCCGGGCCAGAGGCTGAGGGCGAAGATCAGGAAGGCGACGCCAGCCAGGAGGCGCCCGATGCCCAGAGGCTCGTCGGGGCGGATGCCCTCTAAGCGCAGGAAGCCGAGAAGGTAGAGGCCCGCCATGGCGAAGAGCACGATCCAGGCGGCGAGGAAGCGTTCGCGGGTGAGGAAGCCCCACTGCATCACTTGGTCCAGGCTGCTCAGGTACTTGAGGCTGGCGGCGAGGATGACGAAGCCCATGACCACCTTGACGCGCGCCAGCCAGCCGCCGCTCTTGGGGAGGCGTTTAAGATACGCGGGGAACAGCGCCAGCAGGAAAAAGGGGAGCGCCAGGCCGGCCGCGAAGGTCACCATGCCAACCAGCGGGCGCAGGCCGCCGCCACCGGCGGAGGCCGCCAGAAGAGTGCCGACGAAGGGTCCGACGCAGGCGAAGGAAGCGAGCGAGAAGGTCAGCCCCATGAGCAGCGTGCCGGCGAAGCCGCCCTTATCCGCGGACTGGTTCAAGGGGGTGAGGATGGAGGACGGGATGGCGAGTTCAAAGGCGCCCAGCAAGCTCAATCCAAAGGCGACGAACAAGGCCGCGATAAACCCGTTTACCCACGGGTTGGCGCCAAGCTGGGCGACGCCGAAGGGTCCCAGGATGGCGGTGACCAGGAGCCCGAGGCCGCTGAAGAGCACGACGATGCCGAGGCAGAAGACCACGGCCTGGATCACGCCGTCGCGCCGCCCGCCGGATGCCCGGTTGAGGAAGTACGACATGGTGATGGGGATCATGGGGAAGACGCAGGGGGTGAAGATGGAAGCGAGGCCGAATCCGAAGGCGAGCAACAGAAACGGCGCCCATGCGGAGGCGGGCGGGGCGGGGGATTGGGAAGACCCCTGGGGAGCGGCCGCCGGTGGCTTGGCTTCCGAGTATCCCGCCGGAATGGTTGGGGCAGGGGGCGCGGCGGGGTCCAAGGCAACGGCCAGGGTGGCGGTCCACTTGCCGGGGACGCACTCGGAATCGTTGCAAGCCTGAAAGCGGACGTGAACGGAGAGAGCGGCGGGACTAGAGCCGGGGTCCTTCGGCAACCTGACTTCAAGTAAGAATTTAACTTGGCCTTCGTAAGTCTCGCTATCGGCGGAAAAATTCTTGTCGTAGACCTTTTTCGGAGGTGGTTGGAATACGCGCACCAGGGCGCCGGGTTGGACCTGGAACGTGGCGGGAATTCCGGAAGGCGAGGAGGCGGAATAGAGATGCCAGCCGGGTTCGATGCGGGCAGTGGCGGCGAGCAGAGCCAGTCCGCCGGGCGCGGCCGGGGCCGGGGGAGAGTCAAGCGACCAGGCGACGCGGTCCTGGGCGAATGCGCCGGCCGCAAACAGAAGCAACAGGGCTAAGAGTTGGCAGGCGAAAGCGCCTGCCCCACGCTGCGATCTCATGCGTTCACGCGTTCTCGGGGAGGGGCCGTTCGACGTGAGTGCCATTCTCGCCGAAAGCCGAACGGGCCAATTCCTGCTCGATCAACTGGTTGACTTGGCCTTCGGAGAATTCCTTGGCCACGCGAATGGCGTTTCTGATGGCATTGGCGTTGGAGCGGCCGTGGCAGATGATGCACACGCCGCGGACGCCGAGGAGGGGGGCGCCGCCGTACTCGGAGTAATCCAAGCGCTTGCGGAAGGCGGTAAAAGCGTTCTTGGCGATGGCGTAACCGATCTTGCCGCTTATGGAAGCCTCGAGGGACTCGCGCATGACGAGCTTGACGAGGTCGACCACGCCTTCGCTGACCTTAAGGGCGACATTGCCGACGAAGCCGTCGCAGACGATCACGTCGACGTCTCCGGCGTAGATATCGCTGCCCTCGACGTTGCCGATGAAATTGAGGTCGAGGCGTTTGAGGAGGGAAGCGACGGAGCGGGTAAGGTCGTTGCCCTTGTGCTCTTCCTCGCCGATGGACAGGATGCCGACGCGAGGGTTGGGGCGGGAGCGGATGATCATGCGGGAATAGATTTCGGCCATGACCGCGAACTGGGCCAATTGGCGCGAGGAGCAGTCCACGTTGGCGCCCACATCGACGACCACGACGGGGGCGCCCTTCATGGTGGGGAAGATGCCCGCGAGGGCCGGCCGGTCGACGCCCGGCACGACGCCCTGGACGATCTTGGCGGTGGCCATGACGGCGCCGGTATTGCCGGCGGAGACCAACCCATCGGCCAGTCCGTTCTTGACCATGCGCGAGGCTACCCTTAAGGAACTATTGGGCTTCTTGCGGACGGCGCGGGCGGCGCTATCCTCCATGGTGACAACGTCGGGGGCGTGGGCAATCTCAATGGGAAGGTCGCGGTAATCTTCGTACTGGGCGAGCTCCTGGCGGATTACGTCTTCCTGGCCGACCAGGACGACCTTGACATGCAGGCTTCTGACCGCCCGAACCGCCCCCTCGACTTCGGCTTTGGGGGCGTGGTCTCCACCCATTGCGTCCACGGCAATGGTCTGCATTTTGGAATGAGTCTACTCCTGTACGACTTCCACCACTTCGCGACCCTTATATTGCCCACAGTGCGGGCACACCCGGTGCGGCAACTTGGGCTCATGGCAGTTCGGACATTCCGACAGGCCAGGGGCCTTGAGCGCATCATGGGCCCGCCGGTTGGCGGTGCGCCGCTGGGAGTGTCTGCGTTTGGGATTCGGCATATCTCTACCTCAACACGTCATATTCGTTCGCGCGGGCTCCAGTTCCGGAGCTACTCGGGTATCGGACTGCGGAGCGCGACCCAGCGATCGTCGGCTTTCTCCACCGAGCAATCGCAGGCGGTCTTGTTCCGATTACCGCCGCAAACCGGGCAAATCCCCCGACAGATTTCGCTGCAAACGCGCTGCATGGGCAGGGCTAACAGCACCTGTTCGAGGAGGATGTCCTCCAATTCGAGGCCGCCACCCTGGTAAAACCCGATTTCAACTTCACCCGCGCCGATCTCGACCTCAGCTTCGGAGGGAAGCTCCGAAGCCGGCCGGTAATACAAATCAAACCTGACATCGAGCGGAAACCGCGCGCGACCGAGGCAACGGTCACACTGCGACTGCATTTCCACCGAATAGGCGCCCTGAATTCGAAGCTCGCCATCCGACTCCGGCAGCAACTCCGCGGAACCGGCTATACGCAACGGGGAACCCTGTACCAGGTCCTCGCCCGAAAAATCGATTCGCCCCGGCTGGAAGATCTCGTCGAAAGCAATCTTCCGTTGCTCCATCTCTTTGACGCTAAGGAACATATGGGCGAGCCTCGGCTTTCGGGATGAAACCACCCCATTATAGCACCGAGGATTGCGTTCCACAGATGTTCTTGCGAGGAAAGCGGGGAGCGCGCGAATGGCGGCCACATGGTGCGGCGAACTGTTTCATACTGGAGTTCCAGGCTACTGTGAAAGGCTCTCGCGGATCGCTTGCAATCGCCCTATTGGCTCTAGCCGCGCTGTGTTGGGTGGCGTACGGGCCTTCGCTTTCCATTCCGTTAATCGAGGACGACTACCCGAACCTCTGGGAAGCGCAAACCTACGGGCCGCCGGCGGGTCTGCCGGCGCTGCTTCACAACTCGGTGTTTCGGTTGCGGGCGACGAGCTACTGGACCATGTGGCGGCTATGGCGGCTGTTCCACGCCACGGCGTGGCCGTATCACGTGTTCAGCCTGCTGCTGCATGTGGTGAACGTCTGGCTGGCATTCGCCATCGCGTGGTTGTGGCCGCGCATGCGCCCGGGCGCCTTTTGGGCGGCGGCCTTCTTCGCGGTGGCGGAGGGACATCAGGAAGCGGTCATGTGGTTTTCGGCCATCAGCGAACTCTACATGTTTCTTTTCGGCGCGGCGTCGCTGGCCTTGTGGATGCTGGCAGGCCGCGGCGGAGGCCGCTGGGGCTTACGGGCGGCGTCGGCCGGGCTGTTCGCGCTGGCGCTGTTGTCGAAAGAATCGGCGGTGATCTTCCTGCCGCTGTTCCTGCTGGCGGGGTGGGAAGCGGAAGGCGGATGGGGGAGTGCGCTTCGCTGGTTGCCGCATTTGGCGCTGGCATCGCTGGCGATGGCGTCGGTGGCGGCGTCGCGCGGTTTGTCATTTCGCTTTTCGGACGGCAGCTTCTCGCTCGGCGCCCCGTTCTGGTTTACATGGCCGTACGGCATCGCGCGCGTGCTGGGGATCTGCGGATGGGTCGCGCTGGCGGCGATTCCGTTCTTGCGGGCGCCTAGTCTCAGGAAGCCGGCCTTGGCGGCGCTCGCGTGGATCGGCATCGCCCTGGTTCCTTACAGCTTCCTGACGTATTCGCGGCAGATTCCCAGCCGCCAGACCTACCTGGCCAGCTTCGGGCTGGCGCTGCTGGTGGGGATGGTCCTGGCGCATCTGGCGGCCCGAGAGCGTGGGGCGGGAAAGTCGACGCGCGCGGCGGCGGTGGTGGCAGCGGCGCTGCTACTGGGCAATGTCGGATATCTCTGGACCAGAAAGCGGGCGCAGTTTCTGGCGCGCGCGGCGCCGACCGAAGAGCTTATCGCGCTATCCCGTAAGACCGATGGGCCGATTTGGGTGCGGTGCTTTCCACGCGTGCCTTACATCGCGCAGGAGGCCGTTCACATGGCGGCTGGCCGGGCGCCGGCGACCTTACTGTGGAGCCAGGCGGAGGCCGAACGGCGCAAACCGGCCGCGGTGTTCTGCTACCCGGAGCGGTGAGGCCGGCGGGGGGCGTGGCGTGCCTCGTGGCAAGAATTTGACGCGGAGACGGGCCCACAAAGGCAGTGGGCGCCCCGACGCGGAGGAATACACCGTTGGAAAGACGGGGTGATTCTGCCGGAAGGGGGCCGACAATCTTGCGGTGCCGCAGGCAAAAGGGTGACAGGCGCGAAGTTTCGCAAGGGCGGCGAAATTCGCGCCTGTCCCCGTTTTGCAGTTGGGTTCTTAATGCAGGACGGCCAGGGCGATGGTGGCGAGGCCGAAGCCGCCGATCGCCAGGCCGGCGATGCGGTTCATCCAGAGCATGGCGCGTTGGGTGAAGCTTTCGCGGAAACGGTTGGCAAGGAGCGCCAGGCCGGTCCACCAGAGCATGGCGCCGAGGAATACTCCGGCGACCACGAGCAGCGTCAGCCACCATTCGCGGTGGTGGCGCATCCCCAATCCGGCCAAGACGGCGAGGAAAGACAGGACGGTGGTGGGGTTGGTGAAGTTCATCAGGAGCGCCGTCACGTATTCCGAGTGCGCCGATTCGGGAGGTTGGCGCCGTGGCGCAACGGGCCGTTTGAAGTAGTAGTGAATGCCGATGCCGATCAGCAGGGCGCCGCCGACCAAGCGAATCCAGAACTCGTTACGGATCAAGAGGCCGATGACGACGCTGATGCTGAAGCCCGCGATGGCGCCGTAAATGGTGTCGGCGGTGGCGGCGCCGAGGCCGGAAATCAGGCCGGCGCGCGGCCCCCCGGCGATGGTGCGGGAGATGCAGAGCACGTTCACGGGGCCCACCGGCGCCGAAATCGCCAAACCGGCTAAGGCTCCGCGGAGAAGCAGTTCGAAGTTCTGCATGAGCTATGCGCTACTCACACATCATACCCCGATGGGCCGGTCATGCCGTGGTCGCCGTGGGGCGCGGCTTACGGCATGGAGGCGCCATCGCCGACGACGGTATGCCACTGGCGCGTGCGCCAGGCGGCGACCACGCCGTGGGTCACGTAGGGGTCGGCCTTGGCGAAGGCTTGGGCGGCCTCGGGCGATGCGCCGCGGAACACAAGCAAGGCGGCATCGGCGGGTTCCACCAGCGCTCCGGCCAGCGCCAGTTCGCCGCGTTCGAAGGCTTGGCGCACCAAGGCGAGGTGCTCGCTCCGGTAGGGGGTGCGGCGGGTGAAATAGTCGTCCGCCAAATCGTAAAAGAGAATGGTGTGCATGGGGTATCCGTTCTACTTGCGCTTGTCGATCAAGGCCCGCGCGGTGGCTTGGTCCTGGTCCGCGCCGGTCTTATCGCCGGAGGCGCGGCGGGCGACGGAGCGGTTGGTATAGGCGTTGGCGTAGGCGGGTTTGAGTTTGATGGCCTGGTCGAAATCGGCCATGGCGGCCGGGTAACGTTTGAGCATGAAATAGGCGAAGCCGCGAGCGTTGAAGGCTTCAGCAAGTGCGGGGTTCAGGTTGAGGGCTTGGGTGAGGTCGGCGACGGCATCCTCGAAGCGCCCGTCCTGAAGGGCCTTGCGGCCGCGGGCGTGGCACTCCGCGGCGGTAAGCGCGTCCGCGGGCGGCGCGGATTTCGGCGTGGACTTCAGCGCGGGTGGGGGCGCGGGCTTCGGCGCGGGTGGCGGGTCCGGGGCCGGTGGCCGCGGAACGACCACTGGCGCCGGGGCTGGCGGCGTTGGCGGCGGCGCGGGGGGTTCGGCGCGCTCCTTCGGCGGTTGGGCCAGTTCGGCGAGCTTGTTCTGGGCAAGCGTCGCCAGGCCGCGGGAGTTGGTATCGGCCGGATCGAGCTGCGAGGCGCGATTCAAGTCGGAGACCGCTTCCTTATAATTGCCAGCGTTGAAATAGGCAGTGCCCCGTGCGATCCACGCCTTGGCGGACCTGGGACCGAGCACGACGGCGGCGCTAAAATCCGCCAGCGCCTTGTCGTTTTCTTCCAGCGAGGCGTACGAATCGCCGCGCGCCAGGTACAGGTCGGGGTCGCGGGGGCTCAAGCGCACGGCGCTGGCGCGGTCGTCGAGCGATTCGCGATATCGCTTGGCGCGTTGGTAGATGCCGCCGCGGGCCACGTACAAGCGCACGTCGGCGGGGTCGCGGCGGATGGCTTCGGTGTAATCGGCGATGGCATCGTCGAGTTTCCCGAGGCGCTCGCGCACGGCTCCGCGCACGCGCAAGGCGCGCAGGTCGTTGGGGTCGAGCTTGAGGGCGGCGTCCAGATCGGCGAGCGCGGCGGCGTACTCGACGACGGAGGCATAGGCCAAGGCGCGTTCGACCAAAGCCTGCTGGTCGTTTGGGTGCGCGGCCAGGCAAAGGCCGAGATCGGCGATGGCGTCGCGGGGCTGTCCCATGGCGGCGAGGGCCATGCCGCGGCCCTTATAGGCCTGCGGGTCGCCGGCGCGGAGCTTGAGGGCCTGGTTGAAATCGGCGCTAGCGCGCTGATACTGGCGCGTCGCCAGATAGGCGTTGCCGCGGCCGGTGAAGATCTCGGGGCGATCGAGCTTCATGGCGACGGCGGTGTTGTAGTCCTCGATGGCTTGCGCGGGTTCGCCGACGGCGGCATGGAAATCGGCGCGGGCGGCGTAGACTTCGGGACTGCCGGGCTGCGCGCGGACGGCCTGTTCGATATCGGCGCGGGCCTTATCGGGGTCGCCCGCGGCGAGGTGGTCTTTGGCGCGCGCATCCCACGCGGCCCCGTTGCCGGGGTCTGCCGCGATGGCCGCGGCGTAGGCGGCGATGGCCTCGTCGCGGCGGCCGGCGGCATCCGCGCGTTGGCCCCGCTGGTAGTGTGCCTGGGACGCGTGCTTGTCGGGCAACAGGTCCTGCGCATGGGTGGGTACGGCCGCCCACAGCAGTGCGATAGAAAGCGCAACCCGCGCCGGGAAGCGCGCAAAAAAGTTCGGCATCGGTCTCCAGATTCAGTGTACACTCGGAGAGAAGTCTTGAGTTTCCGCTGGTGTTCGGGAAGCCGGTGAAAATCCGGCACAGCCCCGCTACTGTAAGCGCGGAGGGCCCCTCGAAGATGCCACTGTTCCGGCGACGGAATGGGAAGGCCGGGGGGATCCGGCGATGCGCAAGTCAGGAGACCGGCCAGCGCGATGGCGCGGCTTCGCCTTAAAGAAGGCAAGCCGGCGCCGGTTCGCACAGCTCTCTAGGGAGGAGCTAGGAATGCGTAGGAAAGCCGCAGGCCCACTGGCCTTTAGTCTGTTTTTTTCCGTTTGCCTTTCAGCCGCCGAGGTGAAGGGCACGATTGTCGATCCATCCGGCGCGCGCGTCGCCGGGGCGCGCGTATCGGTGGTAACGCCGCTAGGCGTGGCGCGGAGTTTCCCCTCGCCGGACGGGGCATTCGCAGTCACTTTACCGCCGGGTTCCAAGCTGGTGGCGACGGCGGCGGGCTTCGCGGCTAAATCGATCGCCGCCGAAGACGCGGTTTCGGGGATGACGGTGCGGCTCGAGCTGGCGCCGGTGGTGGATTCGGTGCGGGTGGCGGGTTCCGCCATGGACGTGGAGGTCAGCCGGCAGGGAGGCAGCGTCAGCATCGTCCCCAGGGAAGAGATTGAGGAGCGCAACGAACCGCTGGCGGGCGACCTGCTGAGGGAAGCGCCCGGCGTGGCCGTGAGCCAGACGGGGCCCACGGGCGGCATGACGGGGCTTTACGTGCGAGGCGGCGACCCGGAGTACAACCTGGTTGAAATCGACGGCGTTCCGGTGAACGCGTTTGGCGGCGCGTTCGATTTTTCGCACATTCCCACCGAGGAACTGGACCATGTGGAGATCGTACGCGGTCCGCAGTCGGCGATTTACGGGCCGTACGCCAACAGCAGCGTGGTTAATTTCGTAACGCGCGACGCGGAGTCGCCGGCGAATCTGGACGTGGTAGCGGAAGGCGGCACGTACCAGGAGCGGCGCTTCGGGATATCCGGCGGCGGAACCGTGGCGGGCTTCGGCATTGTGGCGTCGGCGTCGCAGATGAATACGAATGGGCCGGTGGCCAACAGCGACTACCGCAATCAGGACCTGATGCTCAACGTCATGCGGCGCTGGGGACGTCAATCGATCGCCTTCCACGGGGATTTCGATTCGAGCGAGAACGGCGTACCGGGTCCATACGGGTCGGACCCGTTGCACGACTTTGGCGGGATCGACACGGTGAGCCGCAACAAGAACAACTTCCACGATGATTCGCTGCGGTACCAGGCGGACCTGAGCGAGCGGGTGCGGCTGGAGCTGTCGGGCGCCTTCTTTCTGAACGACAATGGATTCATCAGCCCGTACGGATTTTCTTTCAACAAGGATCTGCGCGCGCAATTCGAGGCGCGGGCGATTGTGAAGGCGACGAATTATTACACCGTTGCCGTGGGCGCGAGCGCGGGAAGCGAGCAGGTGACGAACTCCTATATCACCGACGCCAGCTACGGCACGTTTCCGATTCGGCGGCGCGACGAAGCGCTGTATGTGGAGAATCGCTTCGAGTTTGGCGGGCGGCTGTTCCTGAACGCGGGCGTGCGCGCGGAGTTTCTGGAGACGGGCGCGATACCGACGGATGGGTACGCGCGGCCGTACTTTCCGGCGCAGAGCATTACGGCGGCGAATCCCAAGCTGTCCGGGGCTTATCTGATGGGACGGACGCGATTCCACGCTTCCTTGGGGACGGGCATTCGGCCGCCGGGCGGGTTCGATCTGGCTTACACCGATAATCCGGCTCTCAAGCCGGAGCGCACGCGCGGCGGCGACGTGGGGGTGGAGCGGCGGCTGTTTCACGACTGGCTCTCGCTCGATGGGACGTATTTCCGCACGCGATATTACGACAAGATCGTGATACTGGGCGGGTCGCTGGCAAGCTTGAGCCATTTCCAATCGGACAATTTGGCGAACTCGCTGGCGCAGGGCGGGGAATTTTCGGCGACGCTGCGGCCGGCGCGCTGGCTCTTCGTGACCGGGAGCTACACGCTGCTCAAGACGGAGATTTTGGCGCTCGATGGGGCGCCGGGGGTGGGGACTCCGCCGTTCCAGGTGGGTCAGGAGTTGATTCGCAGGCCGGCCAACTCGGGTTCCGTGTCGGCTTCGATTCGGCGGGGCAAGGCGTCGCTCAACGTGTCGGGCGTTTTTCGGGGATCGATTTTGGACGTGGAGCCGACTTACGGCGCCAGCGGCGGCCTCTATCGCAACCCCGGCTATGCGGATGTGGGGATCGGCTTGAGCTACGCGCTGGGCGGGGGGATGACGGCCTACGGCAACCTGCGTAACGCCTTGAACCGGCGTTACGAGGAGGTGTTCGGGTATCCATCGCAGGGGCTGAATTTCGTAGCGGGGATAAAATGGACGCTGGCCGGGGTGAAATAGGGGCGAGACGATGAGCGAAGAGCCATTCGACAAACCGCGCATTGCGGTGAACCGCGTGTACACGCGCGGCGGCGACGGCGGAGAGACGGGTCTGGCGGGCGGGCAGCGGCTTGCGAAGGACGCGCCGCGCATCGAATCCTACGGCCAGGTGGACGAGCTGAACGCATTCGTGGGATTGGCGCGCGCGACGGTGGAAGAATTGGCGGCGCGGCAGCCGGCTGTGGCGCCGCTGGGGCCGGTGCTGTTACGGGTGCAGCACGAGCTGTTCAATCTGGGGTCGACGCTGGCGACGCTGCCGGAAGACGTGCATCCGCGGCAGGCGCGGGTGACGGGCGCCGAGGTGGCGCGGCTGGAGGCGGAAATGGACGTTATGAACGCGGACCTGCCGCCGTTGCGCTCGTTCGTGTTGCCGGGCGGCGGCAGACTGAACGCGGAATTGCATGTGTGCCGCACGGTGTGCCGGCGCGCGGAGCGGGCGGTGGTGGCGCTGGCGCGCGTGGAAAGCGTTCCGCCGGAAGCCGTGCGTTACCTGAACCGGCTGAGCGACGCGCTGTTCGTTTGGAGCCGCTGGGCCAGCCGCGTTACGGGCGCGGAGGAAACTTTGTGGGAACCCAACCAGTCCGCTAGCGGCCTTGGTGGTAGATAATCTAAGGAGTAAGGAGAAAGCGATGCAGAAGAACATGGACAGGCCGCTCGGCGTGGGCCTAACGATACTGGGAGCTTTGGCGCGCCTGATGCCGCATGCGCCTAATTTCACACCGGTGGGCGGCATGAGCCTGTTCGCGGGCGGGCGTTTGCGGGGATGGCGGGCGTTCCTGCTGCCCCTGGGCTTGATGGCGGCGACCGATCCGCTGGTGGGCGGCTACTCTTTCGCCACGCCGTTCGTGTACGCCAGTTTCCTGATCAACGTGTGGATTGGCGCGCGCTTCCTGCGCTCGACGCGGAACCCGTTGCGCATCGGCGCGGCGGCCTCGGTGGGCAGCCTGCAGTTCTTCCTGATTACCAACTTCGGGGTGTGGCTGCACTTTCCGACGACCTATGCGCACACGCTGCCCGGTTTGGCGAGTTGCTACGTGGCGGGCATTCCTTTCTACGGGCGGACGCTGGCGGCGGACCTGCTTTATAGCGGCGCGTTGTTCGGTCTGCACGCCTGGTTGAGCCGCAGGGTTCCGGTGGCGCAACACGCGGCCGTCGAAGCGGCGTAGCGTGAAAGCGCTGCTGGCCTGGAGTTCCGGCAAGGATAGCGCCTGGGCTTTGCACGTGCTCCGGCAACGGGGCGTGCCGGTGGCGGGGATCCTCACCACCATCAACGAAAGCGCGGACCGGGTGGCCATGCACGGCGTGCGGAGGGCATTGCTCGAAGCCCAAGCCGAAGCGGCGGGGGTTGCGCTGCGCGCCATCCCGCTGCCGTGGCCGTGCACCAACCAGGATTACGAAGACCGCATGGCGGAAGCCTGCCGGCGCGCCGTGGCGGAGGGATTCGACGCGATCGCCTTCGGCGATCTATTTCTGCGCGACGTGCGCGATTACCGCGAGCGGCAGTTGGCGGGCAGCGGTCTGACGCCGCTGTTTCCGCTATGGGAACGGCCCACGCCGGCGCTGGCTCGCGAAATGATCGGCGGCGGGTTGCGGGCGCGGCTGGCGTGCATCGATAAGAACGCGCTTGATGCCTGTTTCGCCGGCCGGGAGTTCGACCACGGCTTGCTGAACGCTCTTCCGCCATCGGCCGACCCGTGCGGAGAGAATGGCGAATTTCACACCTTTGCGTATGAAGGCCCGATGTTTCGCCGGCCGATCGCGATTGTGGGCGGCGAGACGCGCGACATTGGAGGATTTGTTTACGCCGATCTGCTGCCTGGTTCGGAATCGTGTGCGATATCATGAGCATGTGACATGGCGTTGATCGCCGTATCTGGCCATCCGGGATGCCGTTTCGAGGAAGTGGCGCGCCTCGCCGCGCAGCGGTTGGGATTCGAGCTGCTGACCCAGGCGCGCATTGCGGCCTTGACCGGCGAGGAGTTCGGATCGGAGGCGGCGGTGCCGGATAAGGCTTACGCCAGCCTGGTGACTTCCGTGCTTGCGCGCCTGGCCACGGCCAACCACCTGGTATGTTGCGCGGCCGGGGGCGAATTGCAGGCGCGCCACTTTCCGGGCATGCTGAGGGTGCACGTGGTGGCGCCGGAGAACGCGCGCATCGGCAATCTGATGCTCGATAACGGGCTGGGGCGGCCCGCCGCGCGGCAGCGTCTGCTGGAACTCGAAGCCGCCGACCGCGCGGACCGGAAGGCGAAATTCGGGAAGGCCAGGGCCACCGCCGATATTTTCGACGTGGTGCTGAGCGCCGAATTCCTTAGCTCCGAGCAGATGGCGGAGCTGATCGAGACGGCGGTGCGATCGGCGGGGCTGATCGAGCGCGGGCTGCTCTCAGCCGCCGCCGAGGCGCAGCTCCAGTTTCAAATGCGCCTCAAGCTGGCGCGCTACGGCATTGTTCCGCCGGGCAAGGTGACGCTGCGGCAGAAGATGTTCGCGCATCAGAGCGAGGAGATGTTCGCCAACCTGCTGGACTTCTACCGGATCGCGTGGGAATACGAGCCGCGCAGCTTCCCCATCCAGTACGACCGGGACGGGACGGCGCTCGAGGCGTTCACGCCGGACTTCTATCTTTCGGAATTCGACCTCTACGTGGAACTGACCACCATGAAACAGTCGCTCACGACGAGGAAGAACCGCAAGGTGCGGCTGTTGCGCGAGCTCTATCCGGGGGTCAACATCCAGGTGTTTTACCAGAAGGACTTCGAGAACCTGATTTTCAAGTACGGCCTTAGCGAGCGGCCGCCGGCATGAGTCCAGCGAACATACCCGGGCTCGACCGGGTGCTATTCACGGAGGAGCAGATCGAGGCGCGCATCCGCGAAGTGGGGGCCGAGATTTCGCGCGACTACGAAGGCAGGCCGATCAAGCTGATTGGCGTGCTGAAGGGGTCGATTTTCTTTCTGACCGCGCTGGCGCGCCACATTGAAGCGCCGCTCAAGATCGATTTTCTAGGCATTTCGAGCTTCTCGAACCGCAGCGGGGCGCCGGGGCTGGTGCGCATCGCCAAGGATCTGGACGAGAGCATCGAGGGCGAAGACGTGGTGCTGGTGGAGGACATCGTGGACACCGGCTTCACGCTGCGGTACCTGATGCAGACGCTGGCGGGGCGGGCGCCGAATTCGCTGGCGGTATGCACGCTGCTGGACCGGCGGTCGCGGCGCATCGTGCAAACGCC
>Ga0182027_10005370_pt1 | contig 19505 bp, 11 predicted proteins | sample 712E1DmetaG_FD_121300 | JGI IMG/M metagenome (GOLD analysis project Ga0182027, IMG submission 121300) | Permafrost microbial communities from Stordalen Mire, Sweden - 712E1D metaG (Illumina Assembly) | ecosystem: Environmental > Terrestrial > Soil > Wetlands > Permafrost | place: Sweden...
GATGCCGTCGGCCAGCGATTCGCGGCAGCCGTAGAGGTTGTCAAACTTGGATTTGGTGACCGAGTCGTTGACGTTGATGGCGGGGACCAGAAGCCGGCCCGCCTCCTTCATCTGGTAAAGCCGGTGGACGCCGGTGGTGGTTTCTTCGCTCACGCCCTTCCAGTCCCGGGCGATGCCATGCCACAGGCCGGGGCGCTCCTTGAGGACGCGCTGCAACAGGTTCTTGATGACTTGCTCCTCGTGCGAAGCGCTGGCGGTTTTCACCCAGCCGCCGCCGTTCTCCAATTCGTACCCTTTGTGAATGAGCAGCGTCGCGTCGCCGCCGTCGTCCACGATCAATTGCGGGCCTAATCCGCCGGGATGAACAATCGCCCGCAGCGTGCAATCCCAGTACTCCTCCAAAGTCTCGCCCTTCCAGGCAAAGACCGGGACGCCGCTCCGGGCTATGGCCGCCGCCGCGTGGTCCTGCGTGGAAAAGATGTTGCAACTGGCCCAGCGCACCGACGCTCCCAGCGCCTTCAAGCTCTCGATCAATACCGCCGTTTCCACCGTCATGTGCAGCGAGCCGGTGATGCGGACCCCGGCCAGCGGCCGGCCGGGAGCGTACTGGCGCCGGATGGACATCAGGCCGGGCATTTCGTGCTCGGCGATGTCTATGGCCTTGCGCCCGTATTCGGCCAGGCTCAGGTCTTTGACTTTGAAGTCCTGTGGTCCGTTGCCGCTGGCGGCGGCGGAGGCGGGGACGCGTTTGCTTCGGCGGGAAGAGGGCAGTTTGATGGCAGGCATAAGCGGGTCCGGGTTGGTTTGGATGGGGCGGCGGGCGGTTTTATTTGACAGATTTTTTCAACGCCGCCGCCTTGTCCGTCTTCTCCCAGGTGATGGAATCCAGGTCGTCAATTTTGCCGAAATGCCCGTAGTTGGTCGTCTTGGAATAAATCGGGCGCAGGAGGTTGAGCTGCCGGATGATGGCGGCCGGCTTGAAACTGAACACCGCGCGGACGGCCTTCTCGATTTGTTCGTCGCTGGCCGTGCCGGTGCCAAAAGTGTCCACACAAACAGAAACCGGGTCCGGATGGCCGATGGCGTAGGCGAATTGAATTTCGGCCCGGGTCGCCAAGCCCGCCGCCACAATGTTCTTGGCGATGTAACGGCCCAGGTAGGCCGCGCTCCGGTCCACCTTGGACGGGTCCTTGCCGCTGAAGGCGCCGCCGCCGTGCCGGCCCATGCCGCCATAGCTGTCCACAATGATCTTCCGCCCCGTCAGACCCGTGTCCCCCTGCGGGCCGCCCACCACGAAGCGCCCGGTGGGGTTGACCAGGAACTGGGTGCCCTTGTCCAGCATCTCCGCCGGCAGCACCTTGCGGATCACTTCCCGGATGATGAAGTCCTTGATTTCCTTGTGCTTGACATCAGCGGCGTGCTGGGTGGAGACGACCACGTTGGAGACCCGCACCGGCCGGCCGTTTTCATACTGGACGGACACCTGGGTCTTGGAGTCCGGCCGCAGCCAGGCCACCCGCCCGCTCTTGCGCAGGCGGTTCAACTCCCGGCCCAGCCGGTGGGCGAACATGATGGGCGCGGGCATCAATTCCGGCGTCTCATCGCAAGCGTAGCCGAACATCAACCCCTGGTCCCCCGCTCCCTGCTCCGCCGTCTCCTTGCCCTCCGCCCCCCGCGCGTCCACCCCCTGGGCGATGTCCGGGCTTTGGCGGGTGACCAGATTGGTGATGAAAACCCGGTCGGCGTGAAAAACATCCTCCTCATGCACGTAGCCGATGGCGCGGATGGTCTCGCGCACCAGTTCGTTGATGTGGACGGCGGCTTTGCTGGTGATTTCGCCGCCGACCACGACCATGTTGCTCTTGGCGTAAGTCTCGCACGCCACCCGGCTGCGCGGGTCCTGGGCGATATAGGCGTCCAGCACCGCGTCAGAAATCGTGTCGCACACTTTGTCGGGATGCCCTTCGCCGACCGATTCCGAAGAAAAGATACAGGATTTATTCATGCTCTGTGTTTTTAAAATTACATATTGACGTATCCTGATAAGAAGATATATGATTTCAAAACGGCGTCAACCTTTATTTGCATGTCAGCCATTTTGAAATCGTTGCGGGCGCTGTCGGACCCGACGCGCCTGCGCATCATGGCGCTGCTGGAGCGCAACGAGCTGTCGGTCCACGAGCTGCAGGAAATCACCCTCCTGGGCCAGTCCCGCATCTCCACCCACCTGGGCTTGTTGCAGGAATCGGGCCTGCTGGATTCGCGGCGGGACGGCAAGCGGACCTTCTATAAAATCGCGGCGGCGGCGGAAGGCGTGGCGCGCGAATTCATCCCGCTGGCCGTGCGCGGCGCGGCGGAACTGCCGGACCATGCCGCCGACCAGCTCAACCTCAAACGCATCCTCGAACGGCGCGCCCAGCAGGCGCAGCTTTACTTCAACCAGGTGGCCGGGCGGTTTGACCGCAGCTACGGGCCGGGCCGCTCCTGGCAGGCCTTCGGGCAGTTGCTTTTGCGCATTCTCCCGCCCCTGACGGTGGCCGATCTGGGCGCGGGCGAAGGACTGTTGAGCGAATTGCTGGCGCGCCGCGCCAAACGCGTCATTGCCGTGGACAACTCGGAAAAAATGGTTGACTTCGGCGCCAACAAGGCCCGCAAGAACAAAATCAAAAACCTGGAGTTCCGCCTGGGCGACCTGGAAAATCCGCCCATCGAGCCGGCCAGCGTGGACCTGGTGATTTTGAGCCAGGCGCTCCATCACGCCGCCAGCCCGCCACATGCCATCCGCGGCGCCCACGCCATTTTGCGTCCCGCCGGGCAAATCATGATTCTGGACTTGTTACAGCACAACTTCGAGCAGGCGCGCCAATTGCATGGCGACCGCTGGCTCGGTTTTTCCGAAAGCGAATTGCACCACTGGCTCCAAGCCGCCGGCTTCCGAAAAATCGAGGTCACCGCCGTCGCCCGCGAAGACCAGCCGCCTCATTTTGAAACCGTCCTGGCCGGAGGGGAGAAGTAATAAGTGAAACGCACCCGGACCATGACGGCCGAAAAAATCGCCTTGCCTCCACGAGTCCTTTTCGCTTTCATGCGGGACAATGCTGTGCATTGGTTGACATGCTAACTAACACTGTCTTATGGAAGAAGTTGAACACATCTGGCGCGATGATACTTATCGCCGGGCCGTGTGTGGTCGAAAGCGAAAAGCTCTGCCTTGAGGTGGCGGGGAATCTGCAACGAATCTGCCGCAAGCTGGGGATCATCTACATTTTTAAGGCAAGCTACGACAAGGCCAATCGCACTTCCGCCGCGTCCTTCCGCGGCCCTGGTGTGGAAGAGGGATTGCGTGTGCTGGCGAAAGTCCGGGCCAAAATCGGCGTCCCGGTTCTGACCGACATCCACACCCCGTCCGAAGCGGGACCCGCCTCGGCGGCGGCGGACATCCTGCAAATTCCAGCGCTGCTCTGCCGGCAGACGGATTTGATCACCGCCGCCGCCCGGACAGGAAAAATCGTGAACATCAAGAAGGGCCAGTTCATGTCCCCCGGGGAAATGGTCCATGCGGTCAAGAAGGCAAGAGTCCCCGGCGGCGGCGGAGTGATCCTGACCGAGCGCGGCACATTTTTTGGCTACAACAATTTGGTGGTTGATATGCGTTCCATTCCCATCATGCGCGGGTTCCATGTCCCGGTAATTTTCGACGCCACACACTCGGTTCAAATGCCCGGCGCCGGGGGCGACAAGTCCTCCGGCCAGCCTGAATTTGCGCCCGTTCTGGCCCGCGCCGCGATAGCGGCAGGGGCCGACGGACTTTTTATTGAAACCCATCCCGATCCGCGGAGCGCGTTAAGCGACGGCCCCAATATGATTCCGCTCAAGGATATGCCGCGGGTGCTAAAATGCGTTCAGAAAGTCTGGGACGCGGTCCATTAATTGTGTCCGAACTTGCGGCGCATCCGGTCTTGACATCAACCGGGCGGCGGCGCACCCTCCGCCAAACTATGACACCACTGCAAAACCTGACCGTTGAACAACTGCGACAATTAGTTGCCATAAAGGAACAAATCGAGTCCCTTCAAGGCGAGATCGAATCTATCACGGGCGGCAGCCCGCCGCCCGCTTCTCAGTATCCAAAGCGCCGGGGCCGCAAGAAGATGTCCCGTTCCGCGGCCGCCCGCATCGCGGTGGCCGCCCGCTGGGCCAAAGTCAGGGCCGCAAAAGCAGCGGGCGCGCCCGAGAAACGCTGGAAGGTAAGCGCCGCGACCAAGGCGAGGATGTCCGCCGCCGCCAAGGCGCGCTGGGCCACGGCCAAAGGAAAGAAGCAGTTTTAAGACATATTACAGAAAGCAAATCTATGACCCTCGAATTCAGAAAGCAGTGTGAAGCAAGTCTGCGCGATGTTTGTTCCGGCACACCTCCCCATGCCTCAAACGGCCAAACCATGCTCCGGCGTCTGCTGGTTCCCTTCACCTGCCTCTGCCTGTCGGCCTCCGTCTTCGCCGCCCCGGTCCCCGTCCCCGGCGATGCGCCCGTGGCCGTGGAGCGCCTGCGTCCGGGCAATCCCGCCGTTGTCCCCATGACAGGCACTTGGCGCTTCAAGCTCGAACAAGGCACCAGCCCCGCCGTCAGGGGCGTGCTCCCTGACGACACCGCAGTGCCCGACTTCGCCACCACCAATGCCTCCGACGCCGACTGGAAGAACATCCCTGTCCCGGCCAATTGGGAAATCGAAGGCTTCTCCATCCCCACTTACCAGCAACGCCCCGTCACCTCCCATGACATCGGCCTCTACCGGCGCTCGGTGGATATTCCGGCTTCCTTTGCCGGCCAGACCGTCCTCTGGCATTTCGACGGCGCCTACGACGGCGCGGAAGTCTTTGTCAACGGCCAGCGGTGCGGCTACCACGAAAGCGGCTTCACCGCCTTTGACATTGACGTGACCAAAGCCATCAAGGCCGGCCAGCCCAATCTCATGGCCGTCCGCCTCTACAAGGACACTTCCTCCGCCGCCCTGGATCATGGCGACTTCTGGTGCCTGGGCGGCATTTCGCGCGAGACTTACCTCGTAGCCCTTCCGCAATTGCGTGTGGATGATGTCACCGTCGTCACCGACCTCGATGCCCAGTACAAAATTGCCACGCTCAAGTCCACCGTCCGCGTCGTTGGCCCGCCCGGGGCGCACTTTAATCTGACCTGCGATCTGTATTCCTTGGGCGGCACCAGGGATTCTCTCCCTTCCGTGAGCCAAGCCGCCGACATCGGCGCCGACGGCGCCGCCACCATGGTTCTCTCGACTCCCGCGTTTCCCCCCAAGCTCTGGTCCGCTGAAAAGCCCAATCTATACTACGTATTCTACAGCCTGTCGGACGGCAGCAAAACCGTGGAGCGCGTTCAGGACCGCATCGGCTTCCGCAAGGTTGAGTTGAAGAACGGCGTGGTGCTGGTCAATGGCGTCCCCGTCAAATTCACCGGCGTCTGCCGCCACGATGAATGGTTGACTGTCGGCCACGCCCTGACCGAGGAGTGCTGGCAACAAGACATCAAACTTATGAAGGAGGCCAACGTCAGCGCCATTCGCACCGCCCACTACAACCACGCCGCCCGGTTCCTGGAACTCTGCGACGAGGCCGGCTTCTACGTCCTGGACGAAGTCCCCTCCTGCTGGGTTGCCTCCGAGATCAACAATGCCGGCCGCACCTGGGCCTATACTTTCCGCGCCAGGGAAACCCTGGCCCGCGACAAGAACCGCGCCTGCGTCGTCGCCTGGAGTTGCGGCAACGAAAGCAGCTACGGCATCAACAACCAGGCCGAGTTGGACTACATGAAGGCCAACGACCCCACCCGCCTGGCCTTGATCTCCCAAGTCACCGTGGGCCAGAGTCCGAAGGTCGACTTTGACGACTTCCATTATCCCCCCGTCACGCGGATGAAGGCGATGCTCAACGACTCCGCGCGCGCCAAAGTCCCCGCCATTTATACCGAGGTCGGCGGCGTCGAGGACCCCTACGGCAAAATCCTGCAAGACAACTGGGATCCCATCTGGTCCAGCGACCACATCACCGGCGCTTTCATCTGGGAATGGCAGGAACAGAATCTGATTGACAGGTTCCCCGATCGCTGGGCCATCAACAGCCCCGGCGCGCGCCCCACCGACCGTGCGACCGGCCTGCGCCCCTCCGGCGGCGGCGGCGCTGTCACCGCCGATCGCCAGATCAAACTCGACCGCTACTGGAACCTCAAAATGGTCTATAGCCCGGTAACCACCTCCGCGCGCGAGATTGCCCCGGCCAAAATGGAGTGCCTTGTCCCGCTTCAGAACCGCTACTCCTTCACCGACCTGTCCGAGTTGACCTGCCGCTGGCAGACTTTGGCCGGCGACAAGGAACTCCAACACGGCGAGCTAAAAATCGCCTGCCCGCCCCGTTCCTCCACGAACGCCAGCTTCCCCGCCACAGTGGGGATGGACACACTGCGGATCGAGTTCATTCACCCGGACGGCCGCAGCATCTACGCCGCCCGTTTGCGAGTGAAAGGCTACGAAGGCCCCGCCGCTCCGGCCCCAGTGGCCGCCGACGGGCCTTTCCGCCTCACCGAGACGGACCAGAACGTCACCGTGCAAACGGCCGGAACCCAATTGGTCCTCGACAAGCGCACAGGCCAGATCGCCTCCTGGCGCGCCGGCGGGCAGGATATCGTTCTCGGCGGACCGATCCTCAACCTCGGCGAATCCATCTCCGGAGCGGCTCCTCGCGGTGGTGGTGGAGGTCGCGGCGCTGCCGCGGCAGCCCCCGTCAGCAGCGCCCCCCAGTTCCGCAACCCCGTCGTCAAGGCCAAAAGGGATGGCGACAACGCCGATCTTGAAGTGACTACAGACATTTATCTGGCCGGCTCCGAAGAACCCAAGGCCCAACTCACCTACACTTTGACCATCAACTCGGACGCCCAGGTCTATCTCTCCTGGAATCTCGCCTGGAAAGCCGCCGCCGCGTCCGCCCGTGAAGCCGGCCTCAAGTTCCTGCTCCCCGCCGCCGCGGACCACATGTCCTGGTCGTGCGACGGTCTTTGGACTGAAAGTCCGGCCGGCCACATCATGAGCCCCAAAGGCTCCATCACCAGCAAGGACGCCGGGTTCAATTCCTCCAGGCGCGACATGCGCTGGGTCTCCCTCACCGGCGCCGACAACCTCGGCCTCGTTGCGCTGGCCGCCGGCAAACCGCTGCACACCCACGCCCGCGCCGACAGCAACGGCATCACGCTGGTCCTCAGCAGCGGCATCGCCTCCACCGGCAGGGACGTTACCGGCGACGACATCCGCCTGGCACAGGGCGCCCCGCTGACGGGCGCCTTCCGCCTCCGGGTGGCCTCCAGCGCAGCCGCCGCCGCCTCGCCCGCGCCCGCGCGGCCGGCGCCCACCCCATGACCGGCGCCCGGCGCGCCGGAGGCTAACCCGCACATTTCACACTTTCCGGTTCGGAGCGCCGATTTTCAATCGGCTTTCAGCGTCATCGCGACCGCAAAGCCGACTGCAAGTCGGCGCTCCAGAATGTGTTTTTTTGATTGCATTGGTTCGGCGTCTTTCTGTATCGTGCCCAATGTTCCAAATGAGTCCGGTTTTCGGATTCTTAAACAAAATTACAGAAAGGTAGTTTATGCCCCTCCAATTCAAAAAGCAGCGTGATGGAAGCGAGGTTCGTTTCGGCGCGCCTCTTCATCCCGCAAACCAGCAATCCATCCTCCAACGGCTCCTCGTCCCCTTCGCCTGCCTCTGCCTGTCGGTTTCCGCTTTTGCCGTCCCGGTCCCCGTGCCCGGCGAAGCGCCCGTCCCCGTGGATCGCCTCCGTCCCGGCAATACCAACGTCCTCCCCATGACCGGCACCTGGCGTTTCAAGCTCGATCACGGCACCAGCCCCGCCGTCAGGGGCGTCCTCCCTGAAGACACCGCGGTGCCCGACTTCGTGGCCCCCGACGCCTCCGACGCCGCCGCGAACGGCTGGACCAACATCCTCGTTCCCGCTAATTGGGAAGTCGAAGGTTTCTCCATGTTCACCTACCAGGAACGCCCCGTCACCTCCCATGACATCGGCCTCTACCGCCGCCTGGTTACCATCCCGGCCGCCTTTGCCGGCAAGACCGTCCTCTGGCATTTCGACGGCGCTTACGACGGCGCTGATGTCTATGTCAACGGCCAGCGTTGCGGCTACCATGAAAGCGGTTTCACCGCCTTCAACATTGACGTCACCAAAGCCCTCAAGCCCGGCCAGCCCAATCTCTTCGTTGTCCGTCTTTACAAGGACACCTCCTCCGCCACCCTGGATCATGGCGATTTCTGGTGCCTGGGCGGCATCTATCGCGAAACCTACCTGGTCGCCCTCCCGCCGCTGCATGTGGACGATGTCACCATCGTCACCGATCTGGATGACCAGTACAAGGACGCCACCCTCAAGTCCACTGTCCGCGTCGCCGGCACGGCGGGCGCGCATTTCGTTTTGACCTGCGACCTCTACAACCTGGACGGCACCAAAGTCGCCACTCCCGCCATGAGCCAGTCCGGCGACATCGGCGCTGACGGCTTCGCTACAGCCGCCTTGTCGGCCCCCGTGACCGCGCCCAGGCTCTGGAACGCCGAAAAGCCCAATCTGTATTATGTGTTCTACCGCCTGTCGGACGGCAACCAGACCGTCGAGCGCGTGCAGGACCGCATTGGTTTCCGCAAAGTCGAGCTGAAGACCGGCATCTTGCAGGTCAATGGCGTAGTCGTCAAATTCACCGGCACCTGCCGCCACGAGGAATTCTCGCCCTACGGCCACGCCCTGACCGAGGCCTGCTGGCAGACCGACATCGCCCTCTTGAAGGATTGCAACATCAACGCCATCCGCACCAGCCACTACAACCACGCCGAGCGATTCCTCGAATTGTGCGACGAGGCCGGCTTCTATGTCCTGGACGAAATCCCCTCCTGCTGGGTAGCCAGCGAAATCAACAATGCCAGCCGCACCTGGGCCTACACTTTCCGCTCCATGGAAACCCTCAATCGCGACAAAAACCGCGCCTGCGTCGTCGCCTGGAGCTGCGGCAACGAGAGCGGCTACGGTGTCAACAACCAGGCCGAGTTCGACTACGCCAAGGCCCACGACTCCACCCGCCTGGCCTTGATCTCCCAGGCGAACCTCGACCGCAATCCCAAAAGCGACTTTGAGGATTACCATCTGTATCCCTTCCCCGCCCTGGAAGGCCGCCAGGGCCTCAGAGGCCTGATCGCCAGCCCCAACCGCTCCAAGGCCCCGGTCATCCTCACCGAGTATGGTTCCGGCAACGACCAGCAATTCAACGCCACTTGGGACACCATCTGGACCAACGACTGCCTGGTTGGCGCCTTCATCTGGGAATGGCAGGCCCAAGGCATGTATGACAAGTTCCCGGAGCGCTGGAATGTCCGGGCTCCCGGCGCCACGACCGACGTGCGGACCGGCTACCGCCACTCCGGCGGCAACGGGCCGGTCACCGCGGATCGCCAGCTCACTCCCATGTTCTACAGGCTCAAGGCGGTCCACAGCCCGGTCCACACCGTTGCCACCGACGTGGCCGCGGCGGACGGCAAGTTCGTCGTCCCGCTCCAGAACCGCTACTCGTTCACCGATCTCTCCGAACTCACCTGCCACTGGCAGGCGCTGGCGGGCGAGAAGGTGCTGGCGAGCGGTGAGAGCCACATTGCCGCCAAACCCCGCTCCTCGGTGGACGCCTCCTTCCCAGCCACGGCCGGCATGGACACTCTGCGCCTGGAATTCATCCACCCGGATGGCCGCAGCGTGTACGCCACCAGCTTGCACATTAAGAGCTGACAATAAGAGCTAACAACGTCCCGCCGCCGGCCGCCCGGCGGCGGGATGCCCTTGCCATTTGCGGCGCGGCGTGTGCCAGGAGACAACAGAATCTCCGCGCGCCGCCGTCGCGCCGGCTGCGGCAAGCCCGTCCGCCTCGCCGATAGTTCCTCCACATCGAACCCGTCGGCATGACTTCGACCCAACAGAACTCGGCCCTCGCCGCCGCGGATTGTCAGGTCGCCTTCGACAATCTGACCCGCCAGCTTTACGCCACCGACGCCTCGCTCTATCAGATCGAGCCGCTCGCCGTCGCCTTTCCGCGCAACGCCCGCCAGGCCGCTTCCATCATCGCCGCCGCGGCGGAGGCGGGCATGGCCGTCATCCCGCGCGGCGCGGGCACCGGTCTGGCCGGCGGCGCGGTCGGCGCGGGCGTGGTCGTGGATTTCTCGCGCCATAACCGTCAGATCACCGGACTGGACCTGGAGCGCCGCTCCGTTCGCGTCGGCGCGGGCGTGATCCTGGACCAGCTCAACGCTTTCCTCAAACCGCGCGGATTTCGTTTCGGCCCGGATGTGGCCACCAGTTCGCGCGCCACTTTGGGCGGCATGATTGCCAACAACTCCTCCGGCTCCCATGTCCCCTTCTACGGCCTCACGGCCGATCACGTCCTCTCGCTCGAAATCGTGCTGGCGGACGGGCGCATCGAGCAAACCGCCGCCCCGCGGGATTCCCTGGCCGCCCAACGCCGCCGGCTCGCCCAACTGATTCGCGATCACGCCCCGGCGATTGACCGCTGTTTTGCCCCCGGCCTGTTGAAGCGCCGCCCGGGCTACGGCTTGGACCGTTTTCTGCGCGACCCGGATAATCTGAGCCACCTCCTGGCCGGCAGCGAAGGCACTCTGGCCGCCATCCTGTCCGCCGAGCTAAAAATCGTTCCCCTTCCCGCGGCCAGCGGCGCGGGCGTGATCTTCTTCGCCTCCGTCGCCGACGCCATGCAGGCCGCTGTCGAGCTTCTGGACCTGCAACCCGCCGCCATCGAACACATTGACCGCGTGCTGTTCGATCAAACCCGCGGGCAGCTTCAATTCCAGGCCGCGCGCGACCTTCTCCAACTGGACGCCAAGCCGTGCGAAGCCATCCTGATCGTGGAATTCTTCAATGACCAGGTGGCCGAACGCCTCGCCTTGCTCCGGCACAAACGCCTCGGCCTCCGCACCGCTATTCTTGACAACCCCGCCGAAAACAGCCTCGTTTGGGCCTTGCGGAAAGCCGGCTTGTCCCTCCTCACCGGCTGCAAAGGCTCCGCCAAACCCGTCCCCGGCATCGAGGACGCCGCCGTGCGCCCCAAGGATTTGCCCGCCTATGTGGCCGGCCTGCAATCCATCCTGCAATCACTCGGCTTGCGCGGATCTTTTTACGGCCACGCCGCTTCCGGCCTCCTCCATGTCCGCCCCGTGCTCGACCTGCATCGCGCCGGCGACCGCGAAAAGCTGCGCCGCATCGCCGGCCAGGTTTCCGCCCTCGTCCGCCAGTTCAACGGCTCGCTCGCCGGCGAGCATGGCGTCGGCATCGCCCGCACCGAGTTCGTGCCCGATCATCTCGGCCCGCAACTGATGCGGCTCACGCGCGAAATCAAAGCCGTGTTCGATCCCAGGAACTCTTTCAACCCCGGCAAAATCATTCCCGACGGCCGTTACCGGATTGACACCCATCTGCGCCAGGGCGGCCCGGCGCTCCGGCTCCCCTTCCCGCCCGTCCTGGCTTTCGCGGCCAAGGACGGCTCCTTTGTGGCCAACCTCGAGCAATGCAACGGCTGCGGCGGCTGCCGCAAGGACGCCCCCGTCATGTGCCCCACGTTTGTAGTCACTGGCGACGAAATCATGTCCACCCGCGGGCGCGCCAACGCCATTCGCGCCGCCCTGGAACGGCGCGGCCTGGCGGGCGGCCCGTTGCGCTCGGCCGAAATGGAAGCGGCCCTGAGCAACTGTCTCGGCTGCAAGGCCTGCGCCAGCGAGTGCCCCTCCAACGTCAACCTCGCCCTCCTCAAAGCCGAACTCCTCCATGCCCGCCATCAGCGCGACGGCCTGCCCTGGCTCGAACGCCTCCTCAGTTCCGTGGATCTCCTGGGACGCTTGGGCTGCCTCATGCCCGCGCCCGCCAACGCCGCCCTCCGCTCGCACTGGTTGCGCGCCTGGCTCGAAAAAACCCTCGGCCTGTCCGCCCAACGCCCCTTCCCCCCGTACGCCGCCCAGCGTTTTGACCATTGGTTCGCCCAACACTCCCGGCCCGCCCGGCCCGCCCGCGGCCGCGTGGTCCTGTGGGATGACACCTTCGCGCGCTACCACGAGCCGCGCATCGCCATCGCGGCGGTGGCGGTGCTCGAAGCCGCCGGCTTTGAAGTCGCGTTGCCGCGCGGTCACCGTTGCTGCGGCCGGCCCGCCTTCAGCCAGGGCAACCTGGACGCCGCCGCCGGCCTGGGCCGCCACAACCTGGAACTCCTCGCCGATGACGACACCAACGCGCCGGTGCTTTTTCTCGAACCCTCCTGCTATTCCATGTTCGCCGAAGATTATCGCGAATTGAACCTGCCCGGCGCGGCGCGCATCGCCGCCCGCTGTTTTCTCTTCGAGCAATTCATCGAAGACCTGCTCGCGCGCGAACCGCGGGCGCTCCGCTTCAATGAAGAACCGGGGGCCGTCGCGATCCACGCCCATTGCCACGCCAAGGCCCTGGCCGATCCCGCCTTCATGGCCCGGCTGGCGGGGCGGTTGCCGCGACGCCGCGTCACCCTGCTTGACACCGGCTGCTGCGGCATGGCGGGCGCGTTTGGCGCGCTGGCGTCCAAGTACGAACTCTCGCTAAAAGTCGCCCAACCCCTCATCGAGAAAATCCAAAGCCAGCCGCCGGGCGTGATCCTGGTGGCCTCCGGGACCAGTTGCCGCCATCAAATCGAGCACCTCACCTCCAAGCGCCCCCGGCACATGGCCGAGCTCCTCGCCGCCGCCCTGGCCCCCGTCCAGACCCAATCCTGAGCTTTGAAATCTGCTGGCACTATTGGGGATTTGAGATTATTTGTAGTACGCGCATGAAGAAAATCTTGATCGGAATTGTCATCGGGCTGGCGGTTCTTTTCATTGCCGCCGTCCTGGTCGCCGGATTTGAGCTCAACGGCATCGTCAAGCGCGGCGTTGAAATCGCCGGCCCCAAGGTCGCCAAGGTTGACATCAAACTGGACAGTGTCGGACTGTCGCTTTTCTCCGGGTCGGGCAAGATCGATGGCTTGGTCGTGGGCAGCCCGGAAGGCTTCAGAGCTTCGCAAACCATCAGCGCCCGCCACTTCACCTTCGCGCTTTCGCCCGGCTCGTTGCTTTCGGACAGAATTGTGATCAAATCCATCAAAATTGACGCGGCGGACATCACCTACGAAATCGGCGCAGGAGGGTCCAATTTGAAAAAGATCCTCGCCAACCTGGACCAATCCACCAGCGGCAGCGATGCCAGGGCCGCCGCAAAACCCAAGGAAGCCGGTCGGGGAAGGAAACTGGAAGTGGACGAGTTCATCCTCACCGGCGGGAAGCTGCATCTCAACGTGACCGGCCTCGGCGGCGCGACTTTGCCGCTGCCGCCAATTCATTTGATTAACCTCGGTAAGGGAGACGCAGACTTCACCGGCGCGGAACTGGCCAAACAAGTTCTGGCCGCCATCGAGAAGGACGCCGCGAAAACCGCCGCTGACAGATTGGATGCCGTCGCCATAGGCGCGACCGGCCTCGTCAAAGGACTGGCCGGAGGGACCAGCAACGCCGTCGGCGGGGCCGTCAACAAAATCGGCAACGGCATCGGCAATCTGTTGAAAACCAAATGAACGGCGCTGCCATGGCAACCACCTCGACAACTCATCCCTGGCGGTTCTTCCGCGCCGGCGGTTTCGACCAGGTCCGCCTGCAATCCGGCGCCGATCTGATGAGCCTGGATCAGCTCGACCAGAAATTGTGGGTCGCCCTTGCCTGCCCCATTGCCGGGCTGGAGTTCGATCCCAAGACCGCCGCCCTGATTGACACGGACCACGATGGCCGCATCCGCGCGCCCGAACTCATCGCCGCCGTGCAATGGGCCGGCGGCGCTCTGAACAACCCGGACACCCTCATCCGGGGCGGCGACTCTCTGAGCCTGGACGCCATCAACGAGGACGCCGCCCACGGAAAACAAATCCTCGCCTCTGCCCGCCGCATTCTGGCCCATCTGGGCCAGCCCGCCGACGCGCCCGTCACTCTGGCGCAGGCGATGGACGCCAACAACGTCTTCGCCGCCGCGTTGTTCAATGGCGACGGCGTCATTGTGCCGGAGTGCGCCGGGGACCCGGCGGTGGCGGCCGTGATCGGCGAAATCGCCGATTGCATGGGCGCGGTCAACGATCGTTCCGGCAAACCGGGCATTGACCAGGAGCGGGCGGACCACTTCTTCGAGGCGTGCGCCGCCTTCGACAGTTGGATAAAGCAGGCGGAGGCGGACGCGCGCTCCATTCTGCCCGCAGGCGCGGATACCGCCGCCGCCGCCGCCGCCGTTCAGGCGATCAAGCCCAAGGTGGATGATTATTTCGGCCGCTGCCGCGTGGCGGCGTTCGATCCGCGCACGCTGGATATTCTCAATCGCACGAAGGAGGAATACGTTCAGATTGCCGCGCGCCAACTGACCATTGACGCGAGCGAGCTGGCTGGATTCCCGCTGGCGCAGATCGCCGCCGGAAAGGCCTTGCCGCTCAAGTCGGGCCTCAATCCGGCCCACGCCGCCGCCATCGCCACGCTCCTGGCCGCCGCCGTGCAACCGCTTTTGGGCGACCGCCCGGAATTGACCGAAGCCGCCTGGGCGGCCCTGCAAGCTAGGCTGGCCGCCTACCAAACGTGGAAGGCCGCCCAGGCCGGCGGCGCGGTGGAAAAACTGGGCCTCGCGCGCGTCCGGGCGCTGCTCGCCGGCAACGCCCGCCAGAGCGTCAACGCCCTAATCGCCCGGGACAAGGCGCTGGAGGAGGAAGCCGCCAACGTGGCCAATGTGGAAAAACTGTTGCGCTATGTCCGCGACCTCTTCCTCCTCTGCCGCAATTTCGTCAACTTCAGCGACCTTTACGTCTCGGGCGGCCCGGCGATTTTCCAGTGCGGCGCGCTTTACCTGGACCAGCGGGCGTGTTTCCTGTGTTTGACAGTTGAGGACGCCGGCCGGCACGCCTCGATGGCGGCCCTTTCCGGCGCGTATCTGGCTTATTGCGATTGCGCGCGCAAGGGCACGGGCGAGAAGCTCGGCATCGTCGCCGTTGTTTCGCAGGGGGAGGATGAGAACCTGATGGTCGGGCGCAACGGCGTGTTCTACGACCGCAAGGGGCGCGATTACGACGCGACGATCACCAAGATTGTCGCCAGCCCGATCAGCCTGCGGCAGGCGTTTTGGTCGCCCTACAAAAAACTCGTCCGCTCCATCGAGGAATTCATCGCCCGGCGCGCCGCCGCCGCGGACGCCACCGTGCAGGCGCAGTTGGCGCCCGGCGCGGTCCCGGCGCCGCCCGCCGGGACGCCGGCCAAGACGTTTCTGGACCCGAGCGTGATCGCGCTATTGAGCCTGGCGCTGGGAAGCCTGGCCGTGGGGGCGGGCGCGGCGCTGGCGTTCCTGGCCGGGGTGCCGGCGGCCTTGCTGCCGCTGGTGCTGGCGGGCGCGGCGCTGGTTGTCTCCGGGCCGTCGCTGCTGCTGGCGTTCATCAAGCTGCGGAAACGGAACCTTGGTCCTATACTTGACGCAAACGGCTGGGCCATCAATGCCAGGGCCAAAATCAACGTGCCCTTTGGCGAAAGCCTGACCGCCATCGCCAAACTGCCCGGCGGCTCCAGCCTGGACGCCAACGACCGCTATGCCGAGAAACGTGCTTTTTGGCCCAAACTGGTGGGCGCCGCGCTGGTCCTCATTTGGATTTACTCGCTCTTGTCTTACAGCGGTGCTCTGTTCCTGATGACTAGGCATTGGCCAATTCCGCTGGGCCGGCGGCCCGACAACTACAGCGCCGTGACGAACGCGCCCCCAACCAACGCCCCGCCGCTCCCGGCCGGCGCCGGCACCAAATAAATGGTAAGGCGTCAGTCCTGCCAGATTGACTGGCTAATTTGGCCAAAATTCTTTATGAGGCTTGTTGTCGTAATTCCATCGCCTCGCGGCGGCATCGCTTAACTCATTCCACTTCCACCAGTGCTGCCATTCAACATGCCCGTCCAGACAGCCCATGTTGCCCCCTTGGTCATGGACAAAACCAGTGACACCCGCGCGATCAAGAACACCCGCGCTATTAGTCGCATTCGGGTAGGGATACACGAATGCTCCCCATCCGCCTTCTTTCCGCTCCCCGGTCTGCGGGTTGGGGTTGTCTCTGGTGTTGCTTGTGTCATCCCCAATGCCAATCATCCCCGCAGGCGCGCGAATTTCGGCAGGTCTTCTGCAAGTGGTTTCTGGAACCGTTTGACCGTTTCCCAATCCGAGCATCGTCCCGAGCGCAACACCGGCTTGGTTCATCGCGTAGCAGAACGGGCGATTAGCCACAATATTCGTGGGATAGGCATAGCCATTGCCCGCGGCGTTGGTTGTCCAAATGAACAACGGCGGAAAAGAAGGGCAGTCGAATGTCTTGGAATTATTGCCGACATAAGGCAAGAGGTAAGCATTCCACAAGCAGGCACTCCCGCCTCCGGGCACAAAGAACATCCGTAAACAGGGCGGGAAACGATCATTGTCGTCTCCATAGCTCCTCAAGGCCAACAGAAGCTGCCGGAGGTTGTTCTGGCAAAACGCGCGCCTCGCCCTTTCTTTTGAGCCGCCCAGCGCGGGCAAAAGCAACGCCGCCAGAATGCCAACAATAGCGATCACGACCAGCAACTCAATCAGGGTGAACGCGCTTTGATGTTCATGCCTTTTCACGAAATTCCAAGCCTCAACTTATGCGATTCATGCCAAAGAAAATAAGTCGCCGCCAGACTCCCCCACCGGATAACCCCCCGCCCCATCCGCCAGAGCAAAGGAGGGTCCTCCATTCGTGGCCCACAAGATAAATACCCAAACAAGGCCAGGGCGATATAGCCTAACCCGGCCACCCAAGCCGCCTTCCCTTTTACTGGAGCGAGATAGAATGAACGTAGCACCATTCCTCTGTGCGGCTCAGTCAAGCTGCCGCTCAAGCACACAATGCACTTCAGGCCATAAAGCGCAAGCAAAATCGCCGGCGCTTTGCCCAGCCCAAACAAAATGCATGTCCGCAATCCCCATTTCTTTTCAGTCACAAGGTTGGAACGCATATAGGTTAGGGGTAGCCATCATACCAGCCAAGCGGACCATTGAGCGAAAATATAGGCACGGTTGGGTCCAGCGCGATGACCATCCACTCCTGCAGTCCAGGCAACTCCTGCAACATGGATTGAATCTGGGAGGACAAGATGTCCGCCGCAGCAGCATAGGTCTGATTTCGCACATCAGATTCATAGGCTTCAACGTCCTCCGCCAAATCAGGCCAATCGTAATACCAGGAGGCGGCACAAGTGAGATAACTTTCTGCCTCGAGGCAATTTCCAATCCAGTCGAGGTTAGGATACTTGCGAACGAATTGCATATCGATCGCGGTCACTTTTGTGATCTCAGTTTGAATTCTGCTTTCAGATGTTCTGATTCGCATTAATATCCCGGATGAGTTTGCCCCTTGCGCCAGCAGGTATTGATCGTATTGAATAAGACGAACCTCGCGCTGTATTTTGAGCATGGAAACGGCATGGAGATATTCCAGGGTCTGTGAGGAGAGAGCTTCCAGAACGTCCTCATTAACATGGGCCCATACGTCGCGAGCGAGATCGGTGGCACTGAAGAGTATAGACCTATACAATAGCCCATCCGCCGGGTTCGGTTCTTGAAGCCCGCCTTGGCCGTTATCAGCAGTCGGCGAGAAGAGCGAGTAAACACCATACGCTTGATCGAGGGGCCAGACTTCGAAATCCAATGTTGCCGCTCCAGCTCCCGAGCCAGAAGTTTCAGCGGTTAAGGCGCAGCCTTCTCCCTGAGGTCCAGCGACACACGCGAACATCGGAAAGTAGGGATCATTATTTGGCCCCTCTGAATCACTGTAATTGGCCGTAATTTGGAAGGAAGCGAATTGGTTGGATTCACCGCCGGGCGGAGGGGCGGAATCGTACCAGCAATCACCGATAACAGGGTCGGAGCCGATTTCGTATTCGACGATGTTTGGGACGCCGTCTCCGTCGGGGTCATCCCAAGGGTCGGCGTTGCCAGGGCCGTACCAATAGGTAATATAGTTTGTGACCCAATCTGGAAGGCCAGTTCCAGAGGAATCGTTTGTGCTGACGGCCACGGCAGGGTTCAGGCCATATTGCCATTTCTGAAGGTTGGAAAACCATCTTGTGCAGGGTCCGCGTCGCCGTCTGCCACGCCGTTCCCCTCGGAGCTTGGCGCTCCGACAATCGTATGGGTCACAAATACTTCATATCCATCCTGAAGCCCATCCGAATCCCGGTCTTGGCTGTCCAGCGCTGCGAATTTTACGGTTCCATCGAGTGGCACATAGCCAAGCCATGCGGTTTGATACCATAGTGCGCCATCAACGTAGCCTCCGGGATTGACACCGAAAAACCTGAACATATCCTGCCAGACAGGGTTTGGATCGGTTGGATCAACCGACGGAGTTTGGATGTAAAGATCAAATTGATCGTTAGAGTTCACGCCAGTCAAAGCGAATGCCACGACCGTAATATCATTATATGGGTCAAAGTAGCTATCATAAGGATCCATCCACATTTCGACTCGAGTGCCGGTTTGGCCTGCGACGCTGGTGAGAAACCATTGGCCGTCTTTGTAAGTATGCGTCGGGTCTAGGGAATAGGCGTTGGTGGGATTGCTGCCGAACATGTATTCGATGTAATTGGAAAGCCCGTCGCCGTCAGGGTCGGCAGTCGGATCCACATTAAGCTGCCCAAGATACTCCATCTGCCACCAATCAGCGATTTGGTTCGTAACTGTGATGAGCACCAATTGAGCGGCAAAAAACATCGAACTGGAGCCGGCGTCGAAAGGCGGGGCCACAATGACCGAGTTTGTGGCGGTCAGAGTTTGCCAGACTCCCCAGTCGGCCAGATTCGGGTCCAGTACGCTGTTGGTCAGGATGTTGTAGGTCAGATTGCTTTGGGTGTTTTGGATGGTGACCACGGCTTGTGTCGCTGAACTTGAGGTCCCGATGTCGAGCCAGAAGTTTGTGTAGTCGGAGTAGTTTGTGGTGTATGTGACGCCCGCAATGTAGCCGGGGTCGCCGCTCATCCCCATCAGCCTGCCAAAATTGAATCCGGCCTGTGTGCCTTGCCAACTGACTATGGCGTTGGAAACCCCAGGCCAGGCGTAGGTGTACCAGGCCCCGTCTTCTTCATTCCACATCGTCATCCCCCAAAACGCCCCCCGCGCCTGCTCATAGCCGGTGTTGTCGGAGCCGATGAAGAATCCGTTGGTCCAGGTGCTGCGCTTGGGCACATACATCACCCCGTCACCCGTGGCCGCCAGCACGCCGTCCAGGTAAATCTCACAATCTCCACCCGTGTACTCCACGCCAACTTGATGCCATACATTGGAACTCCAGGAAATCGGGGCGCTGGCGTAAATCTCCAC
>Ga0182027_10005371_pt1 | contig 19503 bp, 15 predicted proteins | sample 712E1DmetaG_FD_121300 | JGI IMG/M metagenome (GOLD analysis project Ga0182027, IMG submission 121300) | Permafrost microbial communities from Stordalen Mire, Sweden - 712E1D metaG (Illumina Assembly) | ecosystem: Environmental > Terrestrial > Soil > Wetlands > Permafrost | place: Sweden...
ACAAGAAGTTTTTCATGAGGAAGGAAGAAATCATTCAGGACGCCGATTACGCCCTGGCCAAAACCGCATCCATCATGAAGGGAAAGAAACAAAACGAACTCATCAATAAAGGTCAACAGGAAGAAAAGAAGATCGATACGCAGATTGAGGAACTTCAGAAAAAACTAAAAGAGCAAAAATAAAAAATGAACGGCAAATAACGAATTCTCTCCTAATAAGGAAGAGAAAATTATAAATAGAGAATGGGAAGAAAACCCAAGAGAGAGGTTTTGCATGATGAAGTCACGAGGAAATGTAGCTCTGTATGTAACGGCATTTTTGGTGTGCTCCATGATGGTTTTTCCAAAATGGGGTTTTTCAGCGGACGATGAAAAGGAAAAGCTCAGAAAACAAATCGAAGAATTACAGCAGAAAAAAGATGAATTAAGGAAGAAAACCGAAACCAATATCGAGCAGAAAAAGCCCGAAGGAAAAAGCCTCGAAGAAATCATTGCGCGCTATGAAAATCTTCAAGGAACAATGTGCACGAAAAAAAGCGACCGGTGCGCCGACGTGCTTTTCACGCTTGCCTCCCTCTACTACGACAAAGAGCGCGACGCCTACATTAAAGCGCGTGATGATTACGGAAAAGCGATGGATGCCTATGACAAAAATCCCAAAGGGCCCGCGCCGATCAATCCGATTCCCCATTATAAAAAATCACTGGAAATGTATCGAAAGCTCATTCGGGAATATTCGGATTTCAAAAGCGCTTATGAGGCTTATTTCCAGTTAGGGACGATTTATCTCGTGGCCGGCGAAGTCGATAGCGCGAAATGGGCCCTCAATGAAGTGGTCGAGAAGGCGCCCAACAGTCCGCGCGCCTCCGCCGCCCATTTTCGGCTGGCCGATTTTTATTACATGGACCACGATTTTCCTCGGGCCTTAAAACACCTTGAACTGTGCAAAGGCGAAGGGCTAACGCCGGACAATCTCGGTATGGTCCAGTACCGAAAAGGCGAAATCAACTATAACATGGGGGACTTTGACAAGGCGGTTTCGCTCTTTTTTGAATATATTGAAAAGTGCGATGCCGCCGAATACCCTAAAAAGGATCTATACGATGAAGCCAAGGAGTTCATGGCAATCGCCTTTTCCGACATGGCGCATGGCTCCGACGAAGCCATAAAGTTTTTCAAAAAAGTCGGGGAAAGGCCGTATGAAGATTATGTAATGTATACCATCGGCATGAAAAACAGGATCCACGGACAAACCGACGACGCGATCGTCGGGCTAGACGCCGCGCTCAAGAAATTTCCCTATTATAAAGACGCGCCCATAGCCCAGCAAATGCTCGTTGAATGCTTTGTCATTAAAAAAGATTATATCAAGGCAAATGAAGCGCGTGAAAAACTCGTCGATACCTATTGGCCGGGCAGCGAATGGTATTCGAAGAATTCAAGCCAAAAGGCGGTCATCGACCAATCAAGAAACGAAGTGAGAAAAGCGCTGGCGGCGATTCCGCTCTATTACCATGCGTTGGCGCAAAAATCCAAGGACAAGGCGCTGTATCAAAAAGCCCTCAAGCGGTACGTGGAATTCTCGGAGAAATTTCCGGAAGACAAGTGGCATAATTATGAATTCGCCTATTATACGGCGGAAATCTACAACACCCTCGGCGATTATGATAAGGCCGCCCAGTTTTATGACGATGTTTCATCGGCGCAATTGTCGACATTCGGCCCGTATAAGCCTGAAATGGACACGCTTGGCATGGACCAGGCGGAAATCGAGAAAGAGAAGAAAGAGGAAAAAACCGGCCCCATTACCATTTCCCAGGAAGACGCCGGGTATAACGCCGTTGTCGCGCTTTTAAGCGCCCGGAAAAAAGCGCTTGCGGCAAGCGGCGTCAGCGAAGACCAATCAATTAATATGCCCGAAACAAAAAAGGTGCTCGATTATATCCATAAATTCCAGTCGCGATTTCCAAAAAGCAACAATGCCGCCGATTTGACTTTCCGGGGCGGCGATCTGTATTATAGCGCAAAAATGTACGCGGAAGCAAGCCGCGAATATAAATTTCTCATCGACACCTATCCCGATTTCAAAGACGCGCCCAAGGCGGTGCGTATGATCGCCAATTGCTACGTCAATACGGGCGAATATGACCTGGCCTTGGCGAAATATAAGGAAATCCTTAAGAAGATACCGCAAAATTCCCCAGATTACGCCGAAGTCATGGATCTTGCGGCCGGCGCGGTCTTTAAAAAAGCCGAAGCCATGAAAAAAGCGAACAATGTAATCGGAGCGGCCGACGTTTTCAAGACCATTGCCGACGAATTCCCTAAGAGTAAAGTTGCGGACCTTGGCTGGTTCCAGGCGGCGGAATGTTATGAAAGTACGAGCAATTACGACCAAGCGGCCGCCGTTTTCCAGGAACTTGCCCAGAAATTTCCCCAGTCAACCTTGCGTGAAAAGGCTTTTGTTCGGGCGGCTGAGGGATATAAAAAAATAGAAAAGTGGGACAAGGCGGCCGCGGTTTATCAGGCCGCCGCACTTTCAATACCCAAGCCCGATTATGCGATTCCCAGTCTTTCCTACGCCGCGGAAGCCTATCAAAAAGTAAACGATTTTGAGAACGCCGGGAAAATGTTCGAAATGGTTTTCGAACGGTATTCGAAAGACCCGAAAACCGCGCAGGCATTATACAACGCGGGGCTTATTTACGAAAAAGGAAAACTGTTCGATCGCGCGCTTCGGGCATATACCGTCTTGGCCCAAAACTTTCCCCAATCGGAATTCGCGGCCGAAGCATATTTTTCAATTGGATTGTGCTACGAGAAAATGGGTAAAAACGTTGAAATGGCCGGAGCATTTTCCGATTTCGCAAGGAAATTCGAGAACGATAAATATAAGCAGGTTGAGGCTTTGGTCAAAGCGGGTGACGCATATTATAATTTGAATGACTATAAAGAAGCGCAAAAGGACTATGATCTGGCCAATGCCGTGTATGAAAAATTTAAAGGAAAAACGGACATCGACATTGCTTTGATCGCCAAAGCATACTATATGGAAGGCGAAATTCTCTATAAAGCATTTTCAAATATCAGCCTTATCGGGAGCGTAAAACAAGTCAAGGCGAACCTCGTTGAAAAGGAAAAGGCGCTTAAAGACGCCGCCGGACCTTACGCGCGGGCAATCGAAGTGGGCGTTGAAGAATGGACGGTGCGTTCGACGTATAAAATCGGGCTAGGGTTCGTTGATTTTGCCGACGCCATCGAAAACCAATCGGTGGAAGGGTCAACCGAACAAAAAATGGGCGCGAAAATCAAGATCCTCATGGGTCTTGACAAATATTATACCAGCGCGATGAAATATTTCCAGAAAAACATCGAGTGGGCCTACGACCAGAACATTTCCGGCGAATATGTCAATAAATCCATGGATATGTTCATGAAGATGCTTTTCCTGCGCGCCAATTCAATTGAAAAAGTCGGGGAAATCCTTAAAAAGTCGCCGATCCCCAAAGACCTTTCGAAGGAAGAGCAGGAAGCTTATCGGCAGCTTCTGGAAGAAAAAGCGCTTGAGGCCGCGGACAAGGCCCTTCCGCTGTATGAAGAGGCCATCAAGACGGCCGCGCAACTCGGCATCGCGACCAGCGAGTGGCTTGACAAGGCAAAAGAAAGAATCAAGGACATTCAACCGAATTCAGCGGCGTTGTCGATCGAAATAACGCCGCACCAGTTTAAGCCGGTCGCGGCCCCCGCCTCCGCGACCGCTCCGGGCGCTACGGGCCCTGGAGAAGTCAAACAGCCCGGCAAAGCCCCGGAAGCCGCCGCCCCGCAATATAGGGACGATCAATACCAGCGCAACATGAAACGCATCCAAAATATCATTCAAATGGACGTTCCTGTTGACGACAAGGTAAAGCAGTTGAAAAACATCGAAATTGAAGCGCAGCGGGAAATCGGGTCCGAAGAAGAAAAGATACAGGACTTAAAAAAGAAACTTTAATTTGCAATTGGCGTGTAAATAGTTATTTTGAATAATCAGGTACATTTAAACATTCTTTAAAGGAGGGTTTGTAATGCAATTCTTAAACTTTCTCATCGCGGGTTTTCACATTACGGGTTCTTTCATGATGTGGGGCATTTTGATCAGCGGACTGATAGTTGTCGGACTTATTATTGAAAGAGTATGGTATCTATTCATTAAATGCGGGACCAATCGAAGCGCCTTTATGTCGGGAGTGTCCAAGTATATTAAGGCCGGCGACTATGAAAAAGCCATCAAATTCGCTTCCTCCGTGTCAACGCCTTTGGCAAAGGTGGTTTTGGCCGTTTTACAAAACCGCGGCAAAGGCAGAAAAAATGTCGGCAAGGCCGTCGATGAAGTGTTTCTTACCGAAGCCCCCAAAGTTACGAAAATCATTCCGCTTCTTTCCATGTTTGCGAACCTCGCCACGCTTATCGGATTGTCCGCAACGGTGTACGGGGTTATGGTCGATTTCGACGCCATCGCGAACGTGCCGGTGGCCCAGAGGGCCCAAGCATTGGCCTCCGGTATTTCAATTGCTTTGTCGGGAACGCTTTTCGGACTGATGGTGGCCATTCCCGCATTGTTCGTCGCCGGATTTCTTGCCGCACGGGCCGACGGTATTATTGAAGAAATGGACGAAAAATCAACAAAGCTCATGAATCTGGTAGAAGAATAATATTCACGGGCAGTCCTCAATGTTGCAAGCGCCTTTTCAGGCGAAGGTCATTGTTAATCGAATAACTTGTACCAAATAATCAAGGTGAACTAAATGAGACATAGAAAAAAACTAACGGGAGAAACGGAAATCGATCTCAAGCCGTTCATGAATATTATCGTTACTTTGATCCCGGTATTGCTTATGTCTGCGGAGTTTGCGAAAATTTCGATCATCGACATAAAATTACCGGAAGGCAGAGGATCGCAAACGCAGACCAAAGTGACCACGGCCTCAGACAAAGACGAAAGCAATAAGCTATTGCTGACGGCTATCGTTACCGATTCCGTTGTTACGCTGGGTGCAAAAGGCGGCTTTTTGCCCAGCTTGTTTTACAAAGAGTATCATAAATATATTTCTAAAGACGATCATGAAGAGTTCGTCGTGGAATACAAGCCGGGACAGAAAGTAATTGCCCCAAAATCGAAAAAGGAAATGACTATTTACGAACGGTACGATATTTATTTATACGTCACGGACGAAAATAGAAATATCCTTCATACATTGTATACCAAGCAAACCAATCAAATGCTGACGAATTCAATGGGAAGTCCCGTGCAATCGGTCAAGGCGGGAGATACGGTTTACGCCCTGACGATGCCGCGGATGATGATTGTCGTTAAAGATCCCAACGAATTCGTTTTACAGCCGATGTCGGCATACGACGAACTGCGGAACCGGCTCATGAAAGTCAAGGAGCGGTATAAGGAAGCGGATGACGCAAACGATATTATCATTGCGGCTGAAAATCAGGTCATTTACGACAAAATCGTGCAAATCATGGATGCTGCCCGGTCCGCTGATTTTCCTAACATATCCATCGCTAAGCTCAGAGCTATTTAAGGAGTCAATAAATGAAGGCGAAAAAGGGTAGAAAAAAAGTCCGTCTGCAAGGGGGGTTTATTATTACCTCGCTTTTGGACGTCTTTACCATCATGCTTTTGTATCTTATGAAAAACTATTCGTCGGAAGGAAGCATTTTAACGAATGCCGACAATCTTGTACTTCCCAATTCGATTTCCACGAAAAGGCCTTCGGACGTCAATTTGCAGGTTTCCGTGACGGAGGACATGGTGTGCGTTGACAATGCGCCCTGTTGCCCGACGGAAGACGTCAGAAAAATCCCCCAGGAAAATCCTGATCCGATCGCTCAAAAATTGTTCGAGCGTCTCGATTCAAAATACCGGCAGGAAGAGGAAATGGTCAAACTGGGGGCGCTCAATAAAGTTGAGGGAAAGATCACGATCCAGGTGGATAAAAACATTGACTTTGACGTCGTGTACAAGATCATGAATACCTGCGGAAAAGTGGGATACAATAATATGAATTTTGCCGTGATGGAAAGAGAAGCTTCATAATGGTATCCATTATTAAGAAAGTCGGACCGAGAAAACAGGTTACTAATTATGCCGTCATGGAAAGGGATTGATTGTGAAATACAAAGTGCTCATTAAAAAATGCGAAAATCCCAAACGTGCCGCGAAAATCGCCGAAGAAATCGCCAAACGGTCGGGCAGCACCCCGGATGTGGTCCTGGCCGTCATTACGACGAAATCGGTCTGCATTAAAAAAGACGCGGATGAAAACGAGGCGATGCGGCTTAAGGAAGAATTCGAAGCGGCTGGGGCCGAAGTAGAATTCGTTCCATTGGCAGCGCCCGGCACGCAGGGACAAAGCGAGAAAGACGACGACGACAAGGAAGAACCGGAAGGACGGACTTTGACCGAGTCGGAATATGTATCGAAGCTCAACGGCCGAAACGACATATTTTCCCTGGAAAAAGACCACCGTCTTAGAAATATCGAAGCGGTGCTTTTGGTGGTGGGGATTCTTTTGGGTGTTTGGATAACCAAGCATGAAATGATCCAGGTCGCGAGTGATTTTTATGAAAAAATACCCGACCAGGTGACCGCTAAGCTGGTTAAAGGCGATGAACTGCCCGCTACCCTGCAGCAGAAAAAAGAAGACGAGAAGAAGAAAGAAGATATAAAAACCGATAAGAAAACCCTAAAACCCTCGAAAGCCAAAGGCGCCGGCGGTACCTTCGGCGGCGGCGGTGACCCGCGCGCGCGTGTTACGCAGAAAGGCGTACTTGGCATTATTTCCGGAAAAGTGTCGGGAAAAGCCGTGGCAAGCGCGGACATCTTCGGAAAAGGGGGGTTTGCCAGCAATATCGACGGCATTCTACAGGGTGTCGGCGGGCTTAAGGCAGGCGGAAGCGGCGGTGTTGGAAGAAAAGGCGTTGCCGGTATCGGTTTTGGAGCGGGCTATGGAAGCGGCTTCGGCGGCGGCGGCGGAAACGTCGATGACATTATCGGCGGACTTCTCGGCGGCGCCGGCGAATCGGGATTGGCCCTCAAACAAGCTTCGCACAAAGGCGAGCTTAAAATTTCGGAACCTAAGTTCGTTAAAGGCGGGGCCTTGACGGGAGGAAGAAGCAGGGCGAGCATCATGCGCGTTGTCATGCAAAACCTTGCGGCCCTCAGATATGCATACAATAAAAGGCTGCGTGAGAAGCCGGGATTAAAAGGGAAAATCACCTGTAAATTCGCCATAGACGAATTCGGGAAAGTGATTTTTTGCGAGGCGCTCGAATCAACCATGGACGATTCCCAGCTTGAGGCCGAAGTGGTTGATAAAATCAAGCGGTGGGTTTTCGAGAAAATCGATAAACCGGGAGACGTCACTGAAGTTGTGTATCCGTTCCAGTTTTCCCAATAGAGACCGCATAATCGTATAATGTCCTTTTTGCTGCGCACTTTTATCTTGCATGTGCATGAAAAGGGATTATATAATTATAAAGAATGTTTTATTGCGGCGTCTAAAAGCTCTATAAAGACGCCGCAATTTTAAAAACTCCTTCCCGATGCCGATTCATGCGTTTCGGGAAATGTAAAAGAAATACCATAGTTACTGCCACGATAAGCGTTTTTTTACCAGGGAGGACATTACCATGAAGCGAGTCATAAGTTGGGTATTAGTAGCGGGGTTCGCGGTTAGTTGTTTCGCAACGGATGCGCGAGTGTTGACGATGGGGCGTCTTGATAATTTTTTTATGGATGATTTCAGCATTTTTAGAAATCCCGCGAACATTAACTATTACCCGAACATGATATTGGGCTCCTTGGGCGTTTACAATCAGGACTCGACGCAAAAAAACAACGCCGCGCTTTCCGAATCGAACAACGACCCGCAGAGGCCCTATGGCGGGGTTATTCTTTCATATTCGCTTAATCAGTCATCGGAAGCCGGAAATCAATATCCTCTTATTTCATTAGCGGTTGTGTTAAATAGGTATGATTATATGCTCGACTATCTAAATCCGCAAAGCACGGCTTTTCAAAATGCACTAGGATCGAATTACAGCTTGGCTAATCCCGTTGGAAAAATAGACGTTATGCTCGGATATGCAATGCCCAATGGCGCCATGGTCGGGATCGGCGGCTATGCGGCTTTTCAAACCGAGGCGGATTCATTATACGGCGGTACTTTAAATTCTAATCTTTATAAAGGGGATATCGGAGTAAATTGGCCCTTGGCAAAATCGATGAATTTGGAGGTCTCCCTTGATATTTCCTCAATAACGTCAAACGGCGATCAATTTACTTCCACTCCTGCTGAAACGACGAATGTTTCAATTGCCCATAACGATATATCGTACAAAGGGGACATACGACTTTTTTCGGCATTGAGTTCATTTAACGGGGATTTTGTTCCCCATATTGGTATTGAAAGAATCAGTCTGATGCAGGGCCAGTTCGACCAGTTGGACGTTTCAGGCGGACTTGGCGTTAATATTAATATTGACAAAGGGTTCTTCTGGACGGCATTGGAAGGGTTATATGAAGCGACTGATTATAATTATAAAAATCCGAACACCTCCACTTCCGGCATTGGCGGAAGAATCAGCGCTGGCCTGGAAAGAAACGTTATTTGGGATTGGTGGGTATGGCGGATCGGGATCATGAAACGCCTCCTCTACGTTACCGATGGCGCGGGAAACAACGGCCACTGGGAGCAAAATCCGGAAGCTGACGCCTCAGATAATGATTTTGCGGCGATCGGGTGGGGCCTGAATATTGAAAACAGGCTTAAAGTCGATATTGTTCTCGCGGAGAATATGTGGTATACGCTGACCAATCTAGTCAGCGGATCGTCGTTCCATTTACTTAACAGGGCGACCATAACGTATAGCTTTTAATTAATAGTTTTTCCGCGCTATTTTTTAAAAACGGATGATGTTATTCCATGGTAATATCGTCCGTTTTCCATTTATAATGAATCAAAACAACCGCCCCTATAAACTTTTTTCCTTTCTTTTCTTTTTTCTTTTTGGCGGCGTTATTGTCGGTGAGACGCTTTCCTTGACCGTTGTAGTAACCGTTTTAGGCCCCGCTATTATCAGTAAATTGTATCTTGTCAACGGAGCGCTTCTTTTCACGCTTCCGCCGCTATTTTTTCAAAACATTGATAAAGTAAATCGCGGGAAACTTTTATCGCTGCTCTTGATCGGTACCGCGGGAATTCTTTCTTTCTACGGCATAATTTATAACGGGCTGCACGGATCAATTTATCAAAGCGTAATCTTCCGGTTTTTAGTCCTCATAATTTATCCGTTGTCGTACCTGTCAAAAACAATATTGTTTTTGACCTTTTGGACCCTCGCAAACGATATCTACGCTACCGAGGAGGCAAAAAAGGGATTTCCAATCGTCGGCGCATGGGGATTTATGGGCGGATTGAGCGGAGCATGCATAGCGCGTCTTTTGCTCATTAAAACCGACGAAATGATGATTTTGCTTCTATGGATAGCGGCATATATCATCGGTTGGTACTGTTCACGAAAGGTAACAATAAAATATCGGACAAAATTACTGAAAAAAGAAAAGAATGAACAAACATCATCATACGGCAATCTTTTTAGAAAATTAGGCCCAATTTTCGACATTAAATTAATTCGGCCCATATCAATACTCTATTTTTGTGTTTTCATTGCAATATTCATGCAGGATTATCTGTTCCTAAAAAAGAGCGCGACCATATTTGCAACATCGAAATCCCTTGCAGGATTTCTTTTTACTTTTTATGTGATCCATGGAATTGCAACGATAATCGGCCTACGGTTTGCAGTGCCGCCGATGATTTCCAAGTGGGGATTTACACGGATTTTTACTGTTTTGCCGATAACATTGTTTGGAGGCTCTCTGATTCTTTTAATCCTGACGCTTTTAAAGGTAAACGGCCGGATATTTTTTATGGCATTAATTGCGGTACAATTCATTCGATATATTGTATTTGAAAATGCATTTTCACCGATATATCAAATGTTTTTTTCAGTAATACCGAGTGAGAAACGGGGTCAGGCAAAAACGTTTTTAGAGGGTATTATTAAACCCTGCTCGATAATGGCGAGCGGCGCGGCCATTATCGTCATTGATAAAATACCCTTCGGTCTTATCACGACGATTACAATCGCTTCGGCCGTCATGATTTACATAGTAATCAAATTGCGAAAAACATATTTGGAGGCCTTGGTCCCGAAATTAGGACTAGTTCCCGTAGCCCACGACGTCATCGCAAAAATCGGAAGCCATCATGACCAGAAATTACTCTCGTTAATTAAAGATTATTCCTGTTCAACACAGCCCGATGTTCGATCTCTTTGTGTAAGAATATTGGCGCGGGACGGATCTAGGAGGGCCCTTAAACTTATCGGGGATTTATTTGCGAATGAACAAGGTCCCGCAATCAAGGAAGTTATAGCCGGTTCAATGGCGAATTTTACGATGACGGACGCTCAACCGCTCATGGAAAATATGCTGAGGGATTCAAATTCTCGCATTCGGGCCAATGCGCTCTATTCCCTCGTGGAAATGGACTGCTTTTGGAAGCGCCATTTAGGGGAATTCGTTCGGTCGATGGTTTTCGATAAAAATCCTCGAATTAGAATACAGGCCGCCCGATATCTTTGGGACCTCAATGAGGAGGATGATCGAATGCTCGCCGTGCAAATAGCGGAATCCTTTCAAAGTTCTAAAACCGCCACAATGCGGTCCGCGGGTATATATTTAATCGGCGCGATAAAACCGGCGAACTGGGAAAGCGTTCTCTTAGAAAATCTGAAAGACGCACCATTAAAAGTTTTTGAAAATTGCATTGAAGCGATATTCAGATTCGGATCACGGCAAACGCGCTTGAAAACGCTACGGACCATTGATGAAATGTCCAGAAATCATATTTCCACTATGGGTAAAATTCTTCAAAAAATCGGGACAACCGCATTTGAGGGGCTTGAGGATTTTCTTCACAATGCACAGAGTCAAAGAATGATCGTCGAGGTGATCCACGCCCTTCGATTGGTAGTTGAGCGACAACCGCAAAAACGCGAAAATCGCGGCATTAACAATAAAATAAAATCCGCCGTTGCGCTTTTTGTCCGCCAAGATTTCGAGCGTCTCTATAAGGAGGGGTATGTTTGGTGGCGAATAACGGCAATGACTCCTCGCCGGGCGGCCGATGCGTGGTATAGCGCGCTCGACGATGCTCTGCGCGAGCAGATGATCTACGCCTGCGAACGATCGCTCGATGCAATGACACTTCTTGATAAAGACGGAATGATGGCAATGGCCCGAAAAGATCTCGATATAAGGGACCTCAATGAACGGCAGGATATTGCGGAAATCATCGAAGGAATGAGCATAACCGGCATCGCTTCTTTGCTCGTTCCTATTTTACGGAATGAAAACTGGGAAGATTTAGGGAAAATCGGTAATAGTCATTTTCGATTCGAGGACGATGCGCCGCCTTTGCGCATCGAATATTTCGTTGAATCGAAAAATACGTGGGTAAGTTTTTGCGCATTATATGCGCTTTATAAGTTAAGGGGAAAGCGTCGTCTTGTGGAAACGCATCGCTCGATAATAATGAAATTGCGGCGCCGCCCGAATATATATTTGTCAAGGGTCGCGGGCCGATTGCTTGAATCGGGCAATGAACACCGGGAGGAGAGCATGGAGGATTTTGAATTGTTGGAATGCGTCATGGCGCTTAAAAAAACCGCTTTGTTTCACGCAACCGCCGCTGAAAAACTAATGGCCGTTTCCGAAATATCCCGCCTAACGTCATTTAAGGCTGGAACGCTTATTTCACGGGAAGGGGAAGTATCTGACCATTTGTATATCGTCCGAAGCGGCTCGTTAAAAATAATTAAGTCAAAAAATAATGTAAAAACTATTTTATCGATATTGCATGCGGGACACATTTACGGCGAAATCGGTCTTTTTAACCAGGCGCCTCGCAGCGCCTCGGCAATTGCCCAGGAAGATTGCGAATTATGGGTCATCCAACGCAGCGCGTTAAAAAAGATTTTATTGGAAATGCCGGAAATAGCCTATAATTTATTAGAGTCATTGAGTCATAAATTGCAAAAGAACAGCGAAGCGTTGGCCGAATTAAACGCCGAGCGGGTGAATAATAAAAAAGAGTATTTGTCATAAGCGTTCAACCAATGTAACTCTTTAATGAAGGAGGGGCCGATGAAGTGTGTGAGGCAAGCGCTCGAGATCGGGCTATGCGTAGTCGCTGGGTTGGGAACACTGGGATGCAAGGGCGGTGGCGTCGCGAGTCCGGAATTTACCGTTCTTATCAGAATGATGCCGGCACAGCAGCGTTTCTTCGAAGAAGAATTCGTCGCGAAATTCAACAAGGAACATAATTGCAAAATCAGCGTGGCCACGTTTATGGACCAATGGGACATCGAGCGCTTCCTTAAACTGGACCAAAGCAAAAAGACGCCCGAAATAGGGCTCGTGAAAACCCCGTTCGAAGTGACGCGTGAATTGGTCTATAAAGGATATATGCGGCCATTGACGCAAGTAGTTGACAGTGCGCGAGTAATGATGGACTTGGCGGAATATCATCCGCTGGGCAGCGGGCTTGGCTATGTCGACGGACTGCCGTACTATATTCCCCGAAAGCTGGAAACGCGCGTGCTTTTTTACCGAAAATCCATGGTTGTCGACGCGGTGGCGAAATTCGACAAGCACAAAAAACGCATTGGCGACGAACTTAAAAAACAAAACGGATATGGATTGCCGAAAGATTATATCTTGAAAAACGATCCTTCTCAATGGACTGTTTATGACCTCTATGTACTCGGTTCAATTTGGGCAAACGAGGAATATAACGGGACCAAAATGCCGCGTATCGCCCATCGGGGCGCCCGTTATGAGGGCACGGCATTGGACATTGTCGACCGGGCCTTGCAACTTGGCGCAAACCCCAAGGACATTTTGACCCTCGGCGACAAAACCGCTGAAGCCCTTGTATGGGAAAACGTCTTCGTGCGAAACGGTCTCTATAATCCGGGAATGTGGCAGGACCCATGGCGAGGGGCTAATCTGTATAATGGAATCAAAGACGGAAAGGTTTTCCTGACTTTCTTGCAACAAATAGATTGCTTTAACGTGCATGGATGGCCGGATGATCCGGGAATGCCGTCATATTTACCCGATATGAACGACATGGGGCTTTCCATAATACCGCAGGCCGTCTCGTTTGAATTGACGCCGCAGGGCATGCCCGTTTTTGAGGGGACGCGGGCCATTTCGACCGGCGGTTGGTGGTGGGGTATTCCTAAAACCAGTCCTAACGCAAAACTTGCCTATGAATTCGCCCGATACGTGACTTCTAAAGCCAACCAGGCCATGGAATGTTCCAAATTCGGGATGATTCCCATTCGAAAAGATATTCTGCTCAATCTTCCCGAGGTTTTCCCCCAAGGATGGGTTGGGGACATTTTTAAAACATCAGTTGACCAAGTGGCAATCAACGGCCTTACAACGGTTCCGCTGGTGAAGGGTTATCCGCAGGTCGCTCAGAATGTCATTGACGCTTGGTATGGATTATGCGTTGAATACGACGGAAAAAAGTCGGGGCCGATGACGCTTTCCGTTATGAATGAAACGCTTGCGCAGGAGTTTCTGCCCAAGCAAAAGCGGATTCTGGGAACGGATTATCCGAAGTAACAAGGGTCCGATGCTCAAAGCGTGGACACATCTGTTTTTTCGACGGATCCGGGAGATATGGCCGCTTTTACCCGCGGCGGCGTACCTCTTGGCCTTTCTTGGCATTGTGCTGTCTTATCTTGTCGGGCTGAGCTTTTCATTGACCATAAACGGACGATGGCTTTTTCCGACCTTGCAAACGGCGCGCGTGGTTTTCGCTTTACCCGCATTTCATGAGGCGCTGAGCAATACTGCGCTTTTTGTAGTGGTCGGCACGCCGCTTGAGCTTATAACCGGTCTTTTTCTGGCCCTTATTTTATACCGCAATTTTATCGCACGGGATTTCGTCAGGAGTTTATTTTGCATTCCGCTTGCGGTTCCGGCGCTCGTTACGGCCATTCTATTGTTCATGCTTTTTGATTTTCCAGGCGGGCATATTAACGATTTCTTGCTTGGTAAATACGGACATTTTCCCGCCATTCTAAAGGCGCCGCTCAACTGGCGCGGCACGAAGGTCTTGGCGCTTGGAATTTCGCTGCTCGGCAAAGTATGGCGCGACTCGCCTATTTCGATGTTGATCCTTTTGGCCGGTCTTAACACCATAGATCCCGAACTTTTTGACGCGGCAAAAACAATGGGCGCGGGATTTAGAAAACGATTGTGGTACCTTGTTCTCCCGCTCATGATACCCTCGTGCGCTACGGTCGTATTGCTGCGGTCGATTGAAATGTGGAAAGAGTTCATTTTCCCTTTCGTTTTAGCGGGAAAATACGGCGTATTGGGTACGCTCATCGAATCGCTGTATAATGACTGGGGTTCTTCGCATGAGGCCTCCGCGGTCGCGGTAGCGCTTGTCGTATGCATTGCGGGCACAAGCGCGGTTTTATTATGGGTCTTGGATCTTGTTCGTAAAGTGCTCATGAAAGAGGTCGGCCATGAACGCTTTGCGTAGCGTAAGCTTCTCGAAAAACCTTAAAATCGCGGTATGGACGCTCGCGCTGGCCATTACCCTTTGCATGCTGATAAGCCCACTTTACTTATTAGTAAAATACGCACTCAGCGATCCTTCAAGCATTAATACCGGCGGGTTCCCGATACCGCTCTGGCCTTATCATGCGAACCTGAAAACATTTTTATATTTGTTTTCCGACCGGCATTTTTATTCCGTTCTGGCCAATAGCGTCATTATCGCCCTGGGTGTCGTAATCGTTTCAATGATTTTAGGGGTCCCGGCAGCCTACGTGCTGGCCCGATTTCGCGTGCCCGGACGCAAGACGATTGTTCTAGGGCTGATTTCGGTCAGGCTTTTTCCCGACATCGCGTCGATAATTCCCATTGCCGAGTTTTTTATCCGGTTCAATTTGCATAATACCTACGCCGGCGTTATCTTGGCCCATACCTTACTGGCGCTTCCTTACGTGATTTTTATCGGAATGGGCGCTTTTGAGACTATTCCGGTTGATCTTGAGAACCAGGCAAAGGTAATGGGGGCCAACCAATATCAAATTTTTTATTCCATTCTGTTGCCGCTCGCCGTTCCGGGGCTTGCCGCCGCGGCGATGTATACGTTTCTCATGTCGTGGGACGAATTTATTTTTTCGTATTTTTTGCTCGGGCTCGGGAAAATATCGACATTGACGCTGTATTTAAAGCAAAAATTGTCCTATGCTCCTCCGCAAAATCTCCTGGCCACGATATCGGTGTGCTTAAGTTTGCCGGTCATAATGTTTTCCCTGCTGCTTCAGAAGTATATGACGGCGGGCATCACCTCCGGATCGATAAAATAGGTGGCACATAATGGCAGAGGTCGTTTTAAAAAACGTATCAAAGCGCTTCGGCGGGCGCCGCGTCATCGGCGAACTGGACCTGGAAATAAAAAACGGCGAATTCGTGACGCTCTTGGGCCCTTCGGGCTGCGGGAAAACCACCGTGCTCAGGATGATCGCCGGGCTTGTTAATGTTGACGACGGGGATATTTACATTGGCGGAAAACGCGCGACCGACGTTCCCGCCCAACACCGCCGTATTGCAATGGTGTTTCAAAGCTACGCGCTTTTTCCGCATATGACCGTATGCGACAATATCCGGTTCGGGCTCAAAATCGCCAAGGTCTCGCGGGAAGCCTTGCGTCAAAAAACCGGATGGGCGCTTGCCATGCTCAAGCTTGACGGATTAGAATCACGATACCCGCGGGAGCTTTCGGGAGGCCAGCGCCAGCGGGTGGCCCTGGCGCGCGCGCTTGTCCTGGACCCGGAAGTTTTGCTGCTCGACGAACCCCTGAGCAACCTCGACGCGACGCTGCGCGATACGGCCATGGAGGAGCTCAAGCTTATCCATCGCACGGTGGGGAAAACCATCATTTACGTTTCCCATAATCAGGTCGAGGCGATGACCATGAGCGACCGTATCGCGCTGCTCAACGCCGGGCGCCTTGAGCAGTACGACACTCCCCGAATGGTCTACGACGCGCCGAAAACCCTTTTTTCGGCGTCTTTTATCGGCAGTCCGGTGATGAATATTTTATACGGCAAAATCGCACGCGAGCATGATATAACCGGCGCGTCGACGCCCCTGGGATTTTTTACTTTTGACAAAGACCTCGCGGCGAAAGCGCTGGACAAAATCGGCCGGGACGTCGCCGTCGGCATTCGGCCGCAGCATATCGCGCGCGCGGACCGGCATTCGACCCGCCGATATTCGGACGCCGTGATCACCGTTGACGTTGAACTGGTGCAGTCGTTGGGCGATCGGAGCCTCATTGTGGCCAAGGCGGAAAACGGGGCCATTGTCCGATTCATGGTCACGCGCGAAGACGATATTTTCGCGGGCCAGCGCATGCCGGTGAGTATTGACGGAAGAAAAATACAATTGTTCGACCCGCTGCGGTACACCAATATGTTTTTGCCGTAGAAGTATCGGGTTTTACCGTTATTTTTTTGCGAAGGAGGCTTTGAAGGGCATGAAAAGGACCATTTTTTTCCGATGGGCGGTTGTTTTCGTTTTTTTGTCGGTCCCGTTGGGATGCGCGGAAAAAGACCCCATTATCCGGGAAAAACTCGAATACGTTTGCAAAAGCGACTTGGATTCAATCGTCGTGGATCTGCCCAAAACAAGTTTGGCGGACCCGGTATACTATTCGATCATCTCCTATAAAACGTATGCGGAAGGAAAATATTCGAAGATGGCGGTTGTCGAATTCTATTTTTTGAAAAAGGTAAGGGCAAAAATCGTCCGGAAATATCGTTACTTTAAAGAAGCCCGAATGTGGGACCGTTATTTCAATGAGTATTCGTTCATCAATGACACGACAAATTCGGCGCGTCGCTGACATCGGCGTTCTCTGCATCGCGTTCGGACGACTTTTTCCTTCTACGGGGCAGCCGGCCTTGCCCGGAACCATGCAGGGCGGCGCCTTGGCCAGTATTGAATACGTGTATACGGAAAAATTCAAACAAGCCGAGGACGAGGCCAAAAGTCTTATCGACAAAAACCCCGAACATCCGGCGGGCTATTTTTTCATGGCCGTGGCTGTCGACGCGTGGATGGCCTATTATCAATCAAGTAAACGCGAAGAAGAGTTTTACCGTAATTGCGACATGGCCATTGACAAGGGCGAACGATGGCTCGCCAAGGACCCGTCAAACGCCTGGGTCAAATTTTTCATTGGAGGGGCCGACGGGTATAAAGGCACGTATGAATCGCGCTACGAACGCTGGATCACCTCGTTTAGGCACGGGTGGAAAGGCGTTTCGACCCTTATGGACCTCGCTAAAACAAACCCCGAAATCCATGACATTAATTTCGGGGTCGGCACTTATCATTATTGGCGGAGTTCAATGACGAAAATGTTATGGTGGATGCCGGGCGTGGGCAATAAATGCGACGAGGGCATCAAGGAGGTTTACGACGCCAAGAATTTCGGGGTTTTTACGAAAATTCCGGCCTGCGTCAATTTGATCGCGATATTGCTCAATGAAAAACGCTTCGATGAGGCGGACAGAATAAGCGATGAAATGCTCCTTAAATATCCTACGACCCTCCTTTTTTGTTGGGGCAAGGCGCAGGCGCTGTTTGGCCTCGGGCGCTATGAGGATTCGAAGCAGGTTTATGAGTATATTTTAAGCCGCGTTGAATCGGAGTCGATCGATAACCATTACAATGCGGCGCTGTGTCATTTTTGGCTTGCGAAAATATTTTTAAAAATGAAATGGTATACACAAAGCGTTGCGGAGTGCAATCGGATGAGTTACTATAAATTCGACGATGAAATAAAAAAGCGGCTGGAAAAATATATTTCCGAGGCCAATTCCATAAAAGACCAGGCCCGGGCCGCGAGTCTTAAAATGCAGGAGCCTGAGTTCACGCCCTAACGTATTTCGGGGCCAGGTGAAAAGCCCGAATCGGCGATTTTTATTGAATGTATATTTTCCTGTTTTTCTATTTGATGCAAAGGATGTATTTTAGACAATGATTTTCCCGCTCAAAAGAATTCACGCCGGAATGGCTCAATGGTAGAGCGGCGCATTCGTAATGCGTAGGTTGAAGGTTCGATTCCTTTTTCCGGCTTTTAAAATCCCTTTTGGAATGCCCTTTATTTTATAGACAATAAAGGCGTTTCGGAAGGGTTTTTTATTACGTATCCCCCGCGTCCCTCTAAAGATTGCACGCCGTTATAACAGTGTATCGGAAGCGGTTAATTCCCTTGTTTAACAGCCTATTGTAGTATTATTTTAAATAACGTACAATATATGGGAGGCGACCGTATACCTGCTTTAGAACGGATGAATTCCTATGAAATGCCCCTTTTGCGGTTTTGAAGAGGACAAAGTCGTTGACTCTCGATCGAGCAAGGAAGGTCAGGCCGTCAGGCGCAGGCGGGAATGCTTGAAGTGCGAGAAGCGGTTTACAACATACGAATACGTGGAGACCGTGCCGCTGACCATCATAAAAAACGACCAGCGCCGGGAGCCCTATGACCGTCAAAAGCTGTTAAGCGGGATCATGTCGGCGTGCAAGAAGCGGCCCGTGGGCATGGAGCAGATCGACGGCATTATCGACCGGATTGAAAACGATATCCAAAAACTCTCGAAGACCGAGGTCCCCGCCACGGACATCGGCAAGCTGGTCATGGACGAACTTTACAAACTAGATGACGTGGCCTATGTCCGGTTTGCTTCGGTTTATAGAAAATTCAAGGACAAGGGGGAGTTTGTCAATGAAGTCAAGGAACTTGACGCGCGCACCACGGTCCATCAGCTCAAGACAAAAAAATGAAATTTCAACGGCGGGGCCTACGGGCGACGGAAACACTCAGTCACATTGAATGACGCTGCCGGTAGAGACCGTTTTATCGAAAAAGTCTTCTTTAAAATAGAAATACCCCTGATCGTCCGCCGAATAGCAATCCACCGCTTCTTCGTTGAAAAAGGTTTTCAGCGCCGTTTCCTGGTCCGTGCTTTCGATGATTCGGTGCCGCAGTTCGTTTTGTTCCGTAGGTTTAATGAAAGCGATAGAAAATTTGGACATATTACAAAAATCCTCCATAGGTGAAAAAAATAGATTCCGGCTTTTTACGATCACTGCACTCAATAAAATAGGTTTTGAAAAACCATAAGAAAATAAAAATAGAAGAAATTATCGTAAATATTAATCCGGTCATAATATAGTTGTCAAGTTATGCTGCGTAAACAACGGATGATTTTTGAAAATATTTTTGCACTATTTCAGGGAAAACTTGACGTTGAATAAGAAATTGCTCAATATTAC
>Ga0182027_10005372_pt1 | contig 19497 bp, 17 predicted proteins | sample 712E1DmetaG_FD_121300 | JGI IMG/M metagenome (GOLD analysis project Ga0182027, IMG submission 121300) | Permafrost microbial communities from Stordalen Mire, Sweden - 712E1D metaG (Illumina Assembly) | ecosystem: Environmental > Terrestrial > Soil > Wetlands > Permafrost | place: Sweden...
CACCCTTACCGTCAGCGCTGATCCGAAAATCGCACAAATTTTTACCTCGATTATCGAATATTTGACAAAAGCTGCTTGACTCCTCCCTAAGTTGCATCACATTTTTATGCAACGCTGGGGTTTATTCAGGGATTTCCTACTTAGTTGCAGTTATAAGTAAGCAATCTCCTTTCTTGAACATATTGACAATTATCAGAAATGGAAAAAGCAAAAATCTAATTATGATTACCAAAGGAAATATAATCATTAATTGCCTTAATTGTAAGGTAGGCTTTTTATATTTGCCGAATATCAACACAATAATAGATGACGCAATCCATAAGGCCGGTGAAATGTTTTTGATTGAAATTTTATTGAATCCGCAAGATTTAAGCAGAAAGGATATTGAGTCACTGTTAAAATGAAATAAATGAAATGGAACATGCCAATTTATCCAAAAGGATCTGAAAAGAATTCTGAAAACACTATCGTAATTGGGACAACTGATCAGCAATCTACCGTTTTCGTTTAACAAACTACGAGCATGTGCGATTGTAGTAATCGGATCGTAGGTATGCTCTATTACATTTGACAAAATAATAACGTCATAAGGTTTCGTAGCATGATAGTCCTCAAACGCTTGATTATAAACTTTAAGCCCTTTCGCTTTTGCTAAAGAATAGGCTTTTTGATTTATCTCTATTCCATAGGCATCAAAACCATTTTTTACATACATCTCTAAACATCGACCTTCATTACATCCCACATCAAGTAGGCGACCATGACCTTTTGTGAAATAGAACGAGACGTCTCCATCAATTCTATGCCAGATTTTATACAAGAATGAATTGAAAACTATTGTCCGTATTTTATTATAGGCTTTATCTAAAATCGATTTGCTTAAATTAAAGTTATAATATTCGTTATATATAGATTTCATGCATTCAAAGGAGGGCGGATTTGTCAAAAAGACAATTTTGCATTGCGGACATTTTAGTAGACTGTACAGGCCGGGAATCCCAAAGCGTGTATCGAAACATTCAATACCTGTGTCTGAGACTTTAGATTTACAAATAAAACAATTCATTTTATTTGGTTTTTCATGAATACTGCAGCTAAAATTAATTTGCAGTAAAGGGAAAATAATGCAGAAAAGCTCAATTTTATTGGAGCGGAATTCCCATATATTCCAATAGGACAAATTGTCCTAACCCCAACAATAATTAACACAATTCTTATTAGTGCTCCCATGGTCACGGACATTCTAAATCGGACGCTGAAGAATATATTTTCATGTTTTTTGGATATATACATTACACCTATATAGTAAGACAAATTGTTGTTAATTATGTTCCTGCTTGTTGAAGATGAGCCACCATAATGTATTATTTTAGCTTCGGGTATGTACCGAATTTCCATTTTCAATTTTCTTAATTTGTATCCAATATCCGAATCTTCATTGTAAAAAAACAGATGCTCATCGAGACCGCCGATTAGATTATAGGAATCCCGCCTGATTAAAAAAGCTGCTAGAATCAAATAATCAACCTTTCTGTGGTGCGAAAAATCATCTATGTCCATTAGGAACGCCGGTTTGTTATTTCTAAACGCAAGTCGAATAAGAGAACTTTTCTTTAGTAGGTATAGATAAGGTGTAATACCGATCATATGCAAAACTGTTTTTAAAGGGGTAGGAAAATTGAAAAATGATCTTTGGAACGACCCGTCACCATTAAGCAATTGCGGCCCGATTGCCGAACAATTCTGATTGCTTTCTGCGTAGTGCATTAAATAGGAAAGAGAATTTTCTACAACCTCCGTGTCACTATTTAATAGCAAAAGATACTTGCCTTTAGCAATGCTAACTGCTTGGTTATTCGCTCGTGAAAAACCGACATTCCTGTTGTTTTTAATGAGTCTTACATCCTTAAATACTTGACTGATCAATTCATAGCTTCCATCTTGGGAGTTATTATCAACAACCACTATTTCGAATTCACAACTTGGAGGATATTTATATATTGAAGTTAAGCAGCCTTCGATAAATTTCTTTGTGTTGTAGTTAACAATAATGATTGATAAACTAATTGTCACGATTTATCCTATAGTTAATAAGACTTGGCTTATGTTGCATTCTCTGGTTCGTTAGAAAATGTTAGAAATCGTAAACCTCGCCGCTGGTAGCCTTAACATTGTACAATGTTTGGATTAAAAGGCTCGTCTGTCAAGAATTCTAACATGATGAAGCTACTTTCTGGATGCTTTTCCTGCATCGGTTGCGCTCAATAAGGTAAGTAGAGGCGCCAATTTGTTTTCCCAATTGAACCTACTTGCAGTTTTGATGCCATTTTTGCATAGAGTTAGCTGCAACTCTTCATTACTTAAAAGAAGGAGTAAACTATCTACCATTTGCGGGATAGATCCAGGCTTTATTATCAAGGAATTAAACATATGGACAGCATATTCGCGACACCCTCCATTATCTGTTGTTATCACGGGTGTCCCGCATGCCATTGCTTCTAAAGCGGGAAGGCCAAATCCTTCTTCTAATGCGGGATTGACAAAGACAGTAGATTCTGAATATAAAAGGGCAAGTTCAAGATCGTCTTTTGGACGTAAAATATTATAGTTTTCTCCATACTCTTCCGGAAGCTGGAATTTAGGTTGCGAAGTTAAAATATTAAAAGAAATACTATTATTAATAGTAAGAATTTCCTTTGATGCTTCAAGAAATAATGAAAATCCCTTTAAAGGAGCCCATGTTCCATTTAAAGATATAATGGATTTACTCTTTTTAGCAATGTTTTTTGAGCAAAAGACGGCATGATTAATACAGTTGTTTATTACACAAAAAGGTTTCTTATTACTTTCAGAAACTTTTTCCCCGATCCACCTCGCAACTACAATAATATCCGAAGGAATCCTGTAACTCAGGGTGACAAGCCCTTTCAATAATGGATTTTGGACCCAGTTCGCCTCATAGGCCTGAATATAGTATAGATGTCGACACTTTCTATAAAACAGCGTATATAAAAAAGACGTATAGCATGTTATGTAGTAGTTTGATAGAATAACATCGGCTTTTGTATTTAGAAATAATAGTGAAATTGAAAAGTACAATAGCTGGAGGAAACGAAAACGTGGATAGCGTTTTAGAAATAAAACTGGCAGAATCTTAATGCCCGGATGAATGTTAAATGGCAATCTATCGGCATTAAGTATAACGATCTGTACAGAATATCCTTTTGTTTGCAAATAGTTTGCAACTTCGCATAAGACACGAATTCCACCGTATTTTTCAACGCCAATTAGAGGAAGAGTAATATTCATACAGAAATACAGAAATGGTGATTGAAAACTGTTTAAGAAGAATAGTGGCTTGTGGTCGACATTTGAGTGTTCTTGTTCTTGTAATTAAGGAGTATTCCAGCAATAATAATGAAAGGCCCCCATATTTTTTGAATGTAAAAAATACCGCTTGTTAGATTAACGATTATCATTGTAAGTAGTGCATATGAAAATCCTGTTTTAAACAAGGCAAAAAAGGAATTATTGATATTTAATGCAAAACTTTTGTTTTGAAATGAAAGTCGCAACAATGAAATGTGAAAGATGATCATTAAAAAGAAACCAACAAGACCCGTTTCTGCTAATGTTTGTAAATAAAAATCATCAGCAGTAAACATGTTTATTCCTAAAAACTTGAAACCGTTATATCCACAACCCCAAATTGGCGATTGAATAAATATTTTAAGTGCTTCCTGTATTCCTATTAATCTTTGAGCGGCACCGAATACTCCCGCGCCATAAGGAGAATTTAGTTGCCAGTGTTGGCCGTTTAAGACCATTGGCGCAACAACCCAAATATTAAGGCAAAGATCAAATATATTTTTTATTAATCTAAAGCTCAATATTTGCGAAGCCAATATTGCAACAATTGGAGCTACCAATAGAATTGACCCGATAAGTTTCCTTTTTGAAAAAGAAAATAACCCAATACTAACAATAATGAATGCAGCTATATTGGATACTTTTGAAAATGTCAGAATGTTTGCTAACAATAATATTCCTAAGAAGAGATATCCAAGAAGCTTTTTCCTCTTCAAAATAAACGGTAAAAAAATACTGATAACAAGTACAAAATAGGCTCCCACAACATTTGAATTTGCCTCTCCTGTATACGCTCCGCTTATTGGGTCAATGTAATCTTCCAAATTTTGCTCTCGAAAAATTGGTCGAGTGAAGGAACTAATGCCCTTAAAGGTACGAAAATTGAGTCCTGTGAAGAATTCATTCAGTCCAATCACAGAAGCAAGCAAAGCTGTCAATGCCAGAAAATAGAGCAACCTTTTTATTTGGATCTCGTCTAGTTTTCCTTTCGAAACAATAAAGAATATTGGTAGGTATTGGAGCCAGCGCATAAGTACAACCAAGCATTCAATTGATTGCTTTGGTTGATAATTTGTTATGGCAGAAATAAGAACCGTAAAAGTATTCCATACTGCCCATATAAGAACAATTATGGTTAGTTTATTAAAAATGAATATTGATTTTTCCCGTCTTTTGGGTCTTTTTGAAAAATGCCATACTATAATACAAATAATTACAAGGGTATCCATGCCAAGATTTATTGAACGAGTGCCAATGGACAGAATTGGCATAGATTGACTGAATGTGGCAATAAAGATGAGAAAATAATATGCATAAGATTCCTTAAGCGATAGCAAAAGGAATGTAAATAATATTAGGCCAACCGTAATAAGTGCAAATAGCATTTACATTAATTCCAAAAACATTTTAGCGGCATTTAAATGAGAGTGCTTTTTACAGACATGTTCCCTTGCATTGATGGAAATAAATTTTAATAATGAATCGTTTTTAGTTATTTCAATTACTGCGCCCAATATTGCAATTGCATCCCCTGGGGGAACAAGAATACCGGTTTTTTTATGAATAATCAATTCGGCTAATCCCCCAATATTCGATGCAATGACCGGTAGCCCGCAACCCATCGCTTCTAATGCCGTAAGCGATGTAGCCTCAACAACGCCCTGAGATGGAACAGATGGAACCAGGACTAAGTCAGATGCCCAATAATATTCTCTTATCTTATTATGTGGAACATCTCCCAATAAAACCATATTATTTTTTGTGCCTGATTTTTTAATGATTTCTTCAATTTCTTTTCTTTGTTCTCCTTCCCCGGCGAAAAATAGTGCGAATTTATTGCTTTGGTTTTCTTTTAGGAGCTCTAAAAACATGTTGGCAGCAAATAAAACACCATTTTTAGCTGTCAGCCTTCTTGGACAAAGTATAATTATATTGTCTTGAAGCTCACTTTGTATAAGTTTTGAACGCGAAGCAGCTCTTTCCAGGTCCGTCGGTTTCCTATATTCATTTACATCAATTGAATTGTGAATTACTTTGATCGTATTTGCTCTTTCAGGTAAGAAACCACTGACATGATTTTTTAAGCGATTATCCACTGTTACAATGCTGCTTGCATTTTTATACCCGCTTATCTCAATATTTAATAAATATTTTGCAGCTAAGGAATCTTTATTGATGATTTTTGCGCTAAGTGTCTCATTTGTTCTATCTCCATGAACTGTACAGATCAAAGGGATTTTAAGGTTCAAATCAAGAAGTGCTTGCCGGGAAAGAGAAGACGTAAAGACATCTTCAGCTATAATGCAATCAATTTTGCTTTTAGCTAATTTATGCTGGATAATTTTTTTAATCTTGATTTGTGTTAATTTGTCGCTTATAATAAAGGAAAGTGATTTGAATAAATTGTGCTTGTTAAAAAAATAAAATGGTTTTAACAATACGTACAGCCAAAGCTTATTAAGATTTGAATAGCCGACTATTTCAGTGACAACATTCATTTCATTAAATGCTCTGGATAAATTTTGAATATGTGTGGATTTTCCACCAATATGCGGATAAATATCGTATGTCACAATCAGTATTTTCATGAAGATTGTATCCCTTTATACACAGCGTCTTAATTAATGCAGCATAAGCGACGCAAAGTTTCATTAGGTTTTTTCCAGGTGTTATGCTGCTTAGTTACAGAATTAGTCACTTGTTTTAACTTTTGAAAATAAACATTATGTGTACAGATTCTGCGGGTCAATTTCCATACACGCTCAACCGGGTTAAGCTCCGGACTGTATGCCGGAAGAAATTCCAAATGCAATACTTTGCAGTTTTTTCGCAGAAAACCCCGCAACAATTTTGCATGATGATATCGAGCATTGTCAAGCATCACAACTATTCGTTTCCCTTTTTTCCTATGCCGAAGTAACTGTATGAGAAACGCCTTGAATGTCATTGCATCAAACTGTTTTTCAAAGCGAGTAACAAGTCGTCCATCGGTTACATTTACTGCCCCAAATAATGAAACAGATTTTCGTGTGGGGGCAAGAAGTACGACCGGATCTTTTTCCTCCGGTGGAACCCACATGGCGACTCTTGTACCATGCTGCTGGAAATGGCATTCATCCAAGCTCCACAAATCCGTGTCTTTTTTATTGGCAAAATTACGGCGTTTTTTTAAAAGCCTCCTGTTTAGCCGGATCAGCATGAGCAATCAACGGACGGGGTTTTCTCAAGCGAAATCCAAACTGGTGAAAGAGCCTTTGGCACTGCCGAACGCCCAAAGGCACCTTATGCGTTTCCCTAACATGATGCGACAAAAGCTTCCCATCCCACAAATTCTGCGAATACCCAAAATCCCGTGGCGATTTGCGCAGTGCACTATTAATCGACTTCAATTGCTGCGATGTCAGACGATTCGGTCTTCCTGTTTTCTCGCAATCTTCCAAACCTGCAAAGCCACTCTTTTGGAATCCCCGGACCCATCGTTGAATGGTTGTTGGATTCTGGCCAAACATTTTGGCAACCTCATAGGATGTAAATCCTCTACAAATAAGCAACACGCCATGCAATCGATGATCATAACGGGCCTCCTCAGATCGAAGAATTTCGTTCTGAATGGCTATTTCCATAACATCGGAATCAGATATATCAAGTCGTTTCATGCGGTCCTCCTTGTATATAGTATACAAAAAGGACGCTTAAAGAACAATCTATTTATGCTGCATTATATATGTCGCTATGTATAATCAAATATGTTACCAAAACTTGTTTACATTTGAATCTTTTGCAAAAATAGACACGCTTTCTCTACGCGTAATAATGGTTTTTACCATTTTATCATATTCACTTATTTTTTGGCCATTTAAAATTGCTTCAACTGTCGTTTTGAGTTCCGAATACCCTTCGCAAAGATATCCAATATTGCCAAGTAGATTAAAATAGTATTGAAAAAAGGAATTATTAATTGCTATGATAGGCTTAGCATAAGCGAGGCTATCAAAAAAAGCAGCGCTTGCAACGTATTTGTACACATTACTATTATATAAATAAAGCGAATAATGCAAACTATTGGCAAGAATATCAAATTCGTTTTGGTTTAATTCTTTTTTAAAGGGGACTTTCACATAATTTTCATTTACTGTAATATCCTTTTCGAGAACCTTGCCTATGAGAATAAATGTTGGCTTATATTTAAAACTATTCACGCTTAACTCTTCTGATAGTTTGCAAAACACTGGAAAGCCTTTTCCTTTGCTACCAACTCCAAAATAGCCAAATTTTATTTCATTGTTTGTCGGGAATGATGAATCAATTGTTTTTTGAAATATATAGGGCATATTAATTGATACAATGTTGTTTCTCATTTTTGGAAATGTTGAAAATAAATTTGATTTAATAGGCTCCCCCAATAATACATATCTAAAACGCTTTGATGATGCTATCAAAAAAGGGAACCTGAACCAAAAAATAAACTCCCATGGTTTCAATGAAGGCCGCTTTACTAATGACTCCAAGATGCCATGAATAATTATTATTGGGGCCATATGTGACGGAATTAATAGCCATAATAAATATAAGCCAGGACTTGTTATAGAGGAAAAAAGTATTTTGTTACACTTTGATTTCTCTGACAAATAAGAGGCTTGTTTTAAAATGCGTAGTTCTTTCCAGATTCGTTTACAGCTAGAATCATATTTATTTGGAACTTTTACTACATAGGAAGTAACATTTATTCCTGCAAAATCTGCCTCAATAAATTGTAATACACAGTTCTTATGGGTTTCATCTGCAACAAAGACGACTTCTTCTTTGTATGTTTTGAACAAACATGAAATCAAAGCAGCATTTACCTTTGCATGTTCTGCTCCGACACATTGCGACTCACAAATGATAATCATGAGTATTTCAGAAAGATTGATTGGCGAAAGTAAAATGTCATGTATTAATTTATTGGGTCTTTTTTCTGTAAATAGTCGTCAATAGCATTGGTAAATACCAGCGACAAATCTGCTTATAGTACATTAACGGCCCTTTCCCTTCCCTGGAATCACCACAAAATAAAACCCTCATATATGCAACGACTATTTTTATTGCTGACGAAATCAGTACGAGCAATATCAGGGAACCTACATAGTATCTTGAATGGTATTTGACAAAAAAGCGGTGTTTGCTGATTAAAATACTATGGTTTAATTTATTTCCATAAACTCTATTGAGCGTAGCACTGCCATGGTGGATAACTTTTGATCCGGGAAAATATACCAGTGACCACTTCTTCCTTTTCGCCCGTAAACACCAATCAGCATCTTCAAATGAAAATATTAGGGATTCGTCGAGAATCCCAACATCATCAAGCGCCTTCTTTCTGATAAACAAGCATGCCCCGGTTGCGTGGACTATATCATGAATTTCTTCATCCGCTGGTATATATTTTCCGAACGCGTTGTAATTTTTTAACAATTTTCCTAAAACGGGGAAACCTGACAGTTCAGAGACAATGGAAGGATATCCAATATAACAAGGATGTTGTACAGTTCCATTAGGATTCAATATTTTAGGGCTTAATGCACAAATATTAGGATTTGCATGAAGGAAAGAAATTGCACTATTTAATGAATTGGCTAAAACTTTTGTATCGGAATTCAATAGAAGAACATATTCGGCGTTTGTTTGTCTCAAGGCAATATTATTGGCCTTTGCAAAACCGATATTTTCACTTTTTTTGATCAATTTAACTTGAGGAAAATTGCTGGTAATCATTTCAATGCTTCCATCAATAGAGGCATTATCGATAACAAAGATATCGTAAAGAATATCGAAAGTATTTTGCAGAACTGACTTAATACATTCATAAAGATAGTCTTTAGTATTCAAATTGACAATAATAATAGACAAAGTGATATTATTACTATGTGTCATTTTATTTAACGGCATAGAAAGATGATTAGGAATTTTCCTCATATGGCTTTCTTTAGAATTGCAAAGTAATTTCTTGGTATTATTTGATTCAATATGGAGTTTAGTTTTAATTTGCAGATTAAGTTCATCATATGGTTACCATATCTTACGGCAAAATGATTGGTATTATATATCTGACCTGTATCTTCATCTATTGGAATGGTAAACATAACTAATAGTAAATGAAAAAAAGTAAATTGAGAGCAAATTCTATTAAATTGTATTATTTCATAACCACTTTTATTCAAGAGAGAGCACAGTTCTTTCGCAGAATAAAAATTCACATGCCCTTTGTTTTTATCGTAATCTTGCATATATTTGGTGTTGATATTCATTAGGAACCTATCTATTGTCCCGTTTGGCACAGATATGATGAAAATGCCGTTATCATCGAGATATTTAGATAAATTTGATAAAAGTAGTGTTTCATTCTTAACATGTTCAATAACCTCAGTGCATAAAATTAGATTATAATTATCAGCTAAAGCTTTCAGTGATTCACTATCAGATAATTCTGTTTGTATAAAATTCATCTCTATAGACTCATTAGCTAAAAGCTGTTTTTGAAATTCTAACGAGTCATTATTATGATCAATAAAATCAATTTTGATACAAGGATAGTTTGATATAATATTTTTAGCTATTGTTGATTTACCAGGACCAATAATTAATATCTTTAACTTATTGTTGAGGGAATAATTGTGTATTGCTTCCAGAATTAATTTGGTCATTTATTGTCCCTTTTCTGGTTTAATTGCAACAAAAGAAAATATGACTGACCATAACAGAAGCAGTTTTATTTCTGAAGTATCTAGTGTTTTAAATATATTTCTAAAGAGTCTTAAGAATCCTACATATATTTTTTCCAACGCTAACGGTAAAAGCAGAAATGGATAACTTCTAACGGCATAAGTTTTCAAATGCGATAACCCAGATATCTCGATTACTCTTGCATATTCCTTTGCAGATAAAGAGTTTTCATAAAAATCTGGTTTAAGCATTTTAAACAATTGCAAATTTAGCTTAAATCGCAAAGCAGTAATAATGACTGCAGTAATGGAATTAAAATAGTCTTCAATCGTGTGTACGGATAGTCTTTTAGTTATAACATCCGCGAAGAAAACGCCTCCTGGCTTTAAAACTCGCACCATTTCTTTTATTGGCTTTTCAATATCTTCAAAATGCTCTAACACTCCAAAACTTACAATAACATCAAAACATTCGGATTCAAACGGCATGTTTAACAAATCATCCTTTACAAACGAACCAGTGAGTCCCTTTTTACTAAAAGCTTCACGTGTATAATCTATCGCATTTTGTGATAAGTCAAGATTTGTAACACTGTATCCCATTTCTGCAAAAGGTATAGACCACTGGCCGGTCCCACAACCGCAATTGAGCATTTTCTTTCCTTTTGTTTGGCAAAAATATTCTCTTAGAATACTGGCCCGTTCTTTTATAAAAAAGTGAACCTGTAAATCTGTAGATAAAGTGAAACCTGATTTGGGTTTAAGATAATCCAAATTCTTCTTTTTTGTTTCCCACATTTTATCAAAAGCTGAAACAGATCCTTTGTTGCTATTTAATTCCTCTTTCAAAAGATACTCCTATTGCGCATTAATTTTGAATATTACCTTATTATGCTGACTTTATTTAATACAGATCGCGCTAATCGATCCCGTAAACTTATATCTATTCCGAAGAGCTTTGGTGCGAAAAAAGCAATGCAAATCACACAGACAGAATAAAAAATGCCTGCCAAGGCAAAGTGAATTAATGGATTCTCTCCTAAAATAAAACATGTAACTAAATATCGAGACAAACACCCCAGTGCTGTCAGAATACCAGCAATAATTAATTGATAAAATAATAATCGATAGAATGATACTTTCACTAATTTACAGCAAACAAACAAGAGACAATTTACACCTATAAAACCAAGCACAATAGTTTTGATTGCCAGTCCAGTAGATCCAAAAGAATATCCAAGTACTGAATTTGGCGCAATCAGGAAATAGGTGATTGGTAAGCCCACAATAAGAAAAATTGAACTAATATTACGCATAATCTTAGTACGACCTGTGATTGTCAAGAACGCACCTGTAAGCTGGCCATATGTTTGTTGCATTGGATAAAGCACCATTAGTGCAACAGTAAGGTGTGCATCAGTATAATGTTTTCCTCCCAGAATTGCACAGACATTATCAGCCTCAACTGCAATAAAGCAGGAAAAATATGCACTAAGGAGGTATAAAATCGGACTTATCTGGCTAAATGGTTTGGATAGGGCTTTCTCATCTTGCGACTTTGACGCTATGGCAAATTCTCGCATAAGAAGTGGAGTGATTGATGTTGTGAAAACACTACAAAAAAAGGCTATGTTAAACGAGAAGCCAAAAAAACCTTGTTGGGTACTTCCAGAATATCGCTGTAAAAGCCATCTATCTGCTATTTCTGCAATCAAGGAAATTATTGAAAGAATAAAAAGGGGGTGGCTATTTTGATAAAATGTTCGAGTGAGTATCTCAAACTCTTTCCTGGTTGGCAACGAGATTCGAAAAACGGAATGACCATTCCTCGCAAGCAGTACAATGAGTGTTATACCCAATAGAATGAGTATGAAATATTGATACGCAAAATACATATGTAGTGTGAGTAGCTGATATACAGAGAGTATAATGATAAGGCCTGTAGCAACAATTTTTAGCATGAGCTTTAATACTTCGGCTTTAACAGTATAACCATAGGCGTCAGTCATTTTGTTGGGAATTTCTATTAACCTGCCCACAATTGCTAACACTGCAGCTAAAAATATGACCGTTACTGTTTGACCTGGCCAGACTAAACTTTGGAGACCAACAACATTAATAATATTGATAAATCCAAGAGATAGAAGAGAGCCGAGTAAAATAAAGCCGGAATAGAAAGCAATGACGGGTGTGTATTGGTGGTCTTGAGATATTTTTGCGTAAAATGAGTAATTGGTACCGCAATCAAAAAATGTTATAACCTGGCTAAAAAAATTTGTAATGAACGAATAATCCCCAAATTGCTTTGGACCTAATGTGCGAGGCACTAATCCGGCTGTTACCAGATTCATTGCGAAAGCCAACACATTTGAAATGAGTTTGTAGATATACCGTTTCTTTAATGAATCTTCTTTGTATATCTTAATGTGCAAGGATGGGCGACCAATCACTTCTGCATCAACCATGGATAGCGCTTATTCCCTTTATAGCTTTAACTGCGGTGGCGGGGTATTTTCTTCTGTGCCTTCTCATTATAAATCTTTTGCTAAAATCATTTTACAGACTCCGAAAGACCCAATACACTTGTTACAACATCATACATAGACGGTGTAGAAACAAAATTTGCTTTTATGAAATTACTAATATTCTTATTATATATGTCTTTGTTGCTTTCACAAATAAACTCTTTAACTGCTGCATGCAAATCAATTTTATTGATGCAATATTTAACAGCGTTAGTCTTTGCCAAACAACCGCAAAGATCTTTACCTGTTGGGTTATATACTATCGTCGTTTTCCCAGCAAACATTGCTTCATATACTGCTGTTGAGTCCACTCCTATAATAAAGTCACTTTGCACTATCGAATCAATTAGCTCTATATTCTTATCTATGAAACACCGTCCCTTTCCGACAGAAGATAAGATTTCGTTTTTAATCTGAGTGCCTTCAATAATTTGCGTTGATGGATGGAATCTCACAATGCATTGTGCCTGAGGTTCAGATGCTATTATACTGCATACATCCCATAGAATTTCATTCGGTTCGTGAGGCGAATAACATGCCCAGTGATTTGACCAAGCAGGAGCAAAAAATAGAATTTTAATAATATCGTTCTTGCGAGGCTGTCGATAATTTTTAGCATTTTTATAATTTGATCCTTTCAAATTTCTCAGTGATAACAAATAGTCGCTTTTAACTAAAATTGTTTTACTACTATCCAACCTATAATTCCGTATATAATATTCTCGGGTGGCTATATCCCAAAATAAAAACATGTTTGCAATAGGTCTAATCAGGAATGCCGGCGTGAACACAGCGCCGTGTTGAACAACCATGGTCTTAATATTTAAATCGTTACCAATTCTAATCAGCACTTTCTCTTCATTAGCAACATCTTGATTTGAAATTATCAAATCAAGATGCATCCGTTTTATCTTCTGAAAATACCGATAATAAAATGCACATAACTGTAAACCATATTGCTTTAATTTTAAAGAAAGAGCGACTTGTAGCAATAATTCAATGTTTATCCCATTATAAAGAAGCTTGGTATTAAATTTAAGCGGGTTTGCAAATATGTTTTCGTCTTGAATTTGTTGCTTATCAATTCGGGCGTGTCGATAGTAAAGAATTTGTATTTTTCCAAAATGCTTTTTAAATAAATTATAGTTAAACCCGAATATAGTAACATTACAGTTGTTGTTTTGGAGTAATTGGAGCAATAATTGCTTTGTGTGTAAATAGGGGCATAAAAGTATATTGCTATGGTTGGTTTTATTTTTAAAATAAAAAATGAAATTGTTTGCTATAGACAGTAAATGTTCACAAAGAACTTTAATAACTATTTTAAAATAGGATTCTTTCTTTAATGTACTCTGTTTGTCGTTCCTATTTCCATCAGATTCGTTTTTTCCAAGCGTAATTAGACGTATACTTTTTTCTTGGGTAAACAAATTAACTGTATCATAAATTAAATCATTTTCATGATGGATTACTATCTCAGTGGGATTAATTTTGTTAATTAACCAAATATGCTTTAAAACTAATACTAAATTCTCTTTCAAATTATATGCAATAAAAGAAGCGAATTTTGATATGTTCTTGTCATAAGGGATTATTTCGAGCCAGTGTTCGGCGTAGAAAACAGCGTCCTTGTCTATTGTTAGAAGATTATCTTCTGACAAATAATGTTCATATTTGTTATGTATCTGTTGTGTGTTTGTTCTGTTAGTGACGTTGCCGTCAATATCCACTATTATGCGCTTAGTTCTGATATGTTTATCGAGATAATTATTTAAAATGGTGCTGTACCGAGCTTTATATAGGATTAAGGTGTTGGAGCTGTTCATGTTTTATCTCTCAAAATGTTCTTTAAAGCTATCAAGGATAATAAGTTTGCAAAGGGCGTAGATGATTTTGACATTGCTTTTTATCACATTCCCGAAGCGCGCTTTTCCAATCCGGTGATAAATGGATACCGGTACTTGAACAAAGCGGCACTTTGATTTTACCGAAATCATTGCCAACTCGGCACCGATAGAATGTATATGATCGAAGCCCCCATTTTTCTTATACAAACGCATTCTATACCCCTTCATACCACATAGGATATCCTTTATACCGAATCGCAATTTGAAATATACTCCAATCAAATTTTCCGATATTCTTGCCTTTTTAGCGCGTACTCCCAATACAAGATCATAATTCTGGTTTTGTAATAAATCTAAATAGTTCGCAATTAACGAGGCATCATGCTGTCCATCAGCATCAAAGGTTATTGCGTAGCTGCAGCCGAGTTCGTTGGCTTTAGAAAAGCCACTATTAAGGGCACCATCGTAGCCCTTGTTCTTAAAATGCCTGACGACAACTGCTCCTGCCTCTTGTGCAAGAGCAGCCGTATCATCTTTCGATGCATCATCGACAACAATGACTGTACCAAAAGGCTTGACTTTTTGCACAACAGCAGAAATCGTTTCTTGCTCATTGTAGGCTGGTATTATTATGGCTACAGCAGATCGTTCCATCGGATATGGTCTCCGGCATCTATAGTTCTGGCACTTCGTTTTCCAAGAACATCATTAATTCTGTACGGCGGCAAGCCATCGGAAGGGCATGGCCGAAGCATTTCAACAAGGTCTTTTGTTATTTCGGTTCCTTTATCGATTTTTGTTTTCGCACGTATCGACCTTCGTTGCAAAATAACCGTTTTTTTTTCATTGTGTTCAACTTTTTTTATTCCCGATCCGAGCGAAGCTTCAAGTTCCCTTGTTCTTTCTACCATTTCTTTCCATGACGCCGGGTCCATTGAAAAAGCATGGTCAGGTCCTTCCCGACGAGTATCGTCGGTAAAATGCTTTTCGATAACCCGCGCACCAAGAGCAACGGCCCCAAGTACTGTTGCATGACCGGGTGTGTGGTCGGACAATCCAAGAATCAAATCAGGAAACATAATCTGATATGATTTCAAAACATTAAGATTTATATATTTGAAATTTTCCAATGACGCCGTATAATTTGTGTTGCATTGCATGAGTATAAGCTTTTTAGTAAAATTCATAACTTCGTTGACCGCAACAACGACTTCGTCCATTGAAGATGCACCTGTTGCAATCATAATTGGTTTTCCTTTTTGGCACATAGCGCGAATAATATCGGGCCATGTTAAATCGCCGGAACCGATCTTGTAGGCCGGTACAAACGGATCGACTTTTTCGATGAGCTCAAATGAATAGGGAGAAGTAAAGAAAACTATGCCTGCTTTTTTACAGGTTTCGGCAAGTTCCGATGTCCAATTAAAGTTAATTGATGCTTCTTTATATACTTCAAAAACAGATTTCTTCCATTTCGATTGATGTGACTTCTGGCTCCCCAGAGATTTAAATCCGAAATCACTGACAATGGTTTCTGCGGCAAAGTGTTGAAATTTTGCCGCATCAGCACCTGCTTCGGCTGCCAAATGAATCAATTTCTTTGCACGTGAAAGATCGCCATCATGATTAGCGGCGACATCAGCAATAAAAAAAGTCGGATGGTGTAACCCGATTGTTTTTTTCTCAATGATAATATTCAAGTTTGTTTCTCCCAAAACCGGTAACCTGCAGGCATACGTCTGTTTTTAACCGCGCCGACCCACCCTGAATCGTATTGATGTTTCATCAGCGTCAAGCCTTCGTCGACACCAGGAATTTTTTTGGACATAAGAGTATTCACTCTACTGTTGGAAAGCGCCATGTTCTTCGGTCTATTGGCAAGCAGGTTTCCGTTTTCGACACTAACCGGAATAATGGACCTCGCATCTAAGCTGAATATCGATGCCATTTTATCTGCAAACTCGTATTTGGAAAGTACGGTGGAGCCTGTGGCATGATACGTCCCACATAGATCAAGCTCGATTACTTCTCTAATAATTTCGGCCAAATGTGAAACATGGATTGGGGTATATATAACATCGGTAAACATGGTTAATTTCTCATACGAAACCAACCCTTTTAGCACCCACTCGGCAAAACTGACCTTTTCTGCACGGCTCCAACCGAAAATATTGGTCCGCAAAACAGTATTGAAACCCGACGATAACGCAGCTGTTTCGCCGTTATATTTTGTCCTGGCGTATATATTGGGCGGATCAGCCTTATCCTCTTCTGAGTAGCTCCCTGACTTTTGCCCGTTAAAAACCGAATCGGTGGATATGTAAATTAGTTTTCCGCCCGTTTTCTTCAAACTGCCACAAATTGTTTTTGTTGTTTCTTCATGAATTGCCTGGGCAAGAGCCGGTTGTTTTTCGCAACTGTCGACATTCACTAATGCAGCGCAATGAATCACGACTGCCGGCATTTCCGCCTCTATCCATGAAGACAGCGCTTCGGTATTAAGAAGGTCAAGTTGTCGCCAACATACCCCCGGCGGTGAAAACCCCAGTAATTGGTCGGTAGCTACGACATCATAATGATTTTTAAGGCGGTCAATTATGGCAGTTCCAAGCATTCCTGCTGCGCCGGTAATGATTATTTTTTTCATTTTTCTGAAACCTTAAATGAGCCGTTTAAAACTGGGGTTTGCAGGTTTTCCTTTAAGGATTTTGTCAATTGAATCTTTTTCTATTGCATCAGCTATTAAAGCAAACGTCTCATCAACCGATTTAAGATAGGCCTTTATATGCCAATTTTGATGGGCAAACATTGCATAATAAAGATTTGAAGACAAAAACCCTTTTTGTAACATTTCCTGGATAAAAAGCGCTTTTAATGAAGGATGTTTTGTTGAATCAAAAGTAAAATGGCTTAATGGGAAAATACCACCGATATGAAGTTTTAGTCCGTTTTTTGCTGCTGCTTTGGCCCAGCCTTCTTGAATCAATTTTCCGCATTCCATTAAATGAGTATGAGCGTTCAACGTTCTGTATTTTTTGATTGTAGCTAAAGCTGCCGTCGGCCCGATCCGTTCAGTCCAATTTGTGCTGCTGATAAATGTTGCTTCGGCCGATTTCATAACGTGCCCTTTTCCAATGATCGCACCCATTGCGTATCCATTGCTCATTGCCTTTGCAAATACAGCGATATCTGGTTTCACGTTTAACAAAAGATGTGCACCGCCCAGATTCATTCGGAACGCAGCTGTTATTTCGTCGATTATTAAAACTGCTCCTGTTTCATCGGCAATCTTTCGAACGCCTTCGATAAAACCTGGTTTTGGCAGGTCATTTCGAATCGGTTCCATCACGATAACACCAATTTCGTTTTTATTTTGAGCGATTATTTTTTCCAATTCCTCAAGTTTATTGTACCGAAAAGGAAGCATGTTTCCCTTGAGTCCTTGTGGCACACCAAGCGGTTCAAGTCCCGGTAATAGATGGTCGCCAAGGGAATTTATTGTGCCAAGATTTGCGGACAAATACCAATCGTGCCATCCATGATATCCGCAAAATGCAATCTTATCCTTTTTTGTAAAAGCCCTCCCAATTCGGACCGCAACGGCCATTGCTTCCCCGCCGGAACGGGTATAACGAACTTTTCCTGCCCACGGGTGTATTTCACAAAGCAATTCCGCGAGCTCAACCTCTTCAGCGCAATTTAACGAACAGCTTATTCCTTTTCTTATTGCAGAAACTACTGCTTCATCGACATCCGGATCTGAATATCCAAGAACAGTTGCGCCTATTCCTCCAATGCTCATGTCAATATATTGGTTTCCGTCTAGATCCCAGACCTCAACTCCCTTTGCTTTGCTATAATAGCCAGGCCATATGCCTTCGGAAAATTGGTCTACTCTTTTAGAAAGTAATTGGCTCAGTCCGGGAATTTTTGCTTTCGCTCTTTTTTGCATTTCAAGCGATCTTGAAATATCAAGCCCTTCTTCCATTATGCTCTTTTGTCTGTCAGCCAGTAATGATGTTTTCAAACCTTCATCCCGAGTAACTTTGTCGTTTATCATGGCTAACTCCGGTTTATTTTCAATCAATTTGAGAATGTCTCGGGTTTCGAATTCGGGATTTGTCTTGTAAAGATTCGCATAAATCTTGGCAACAAAGTCGAAATCGTTTAATTCATCCACGGTCCAACGCAACTTTGAGAGGTCTTCGTTTTGTAAAAATGAACCTTGCCTAAAGAGATCCGGGTGATTTATCATATACGTACAAACGTGCTCCCGATCAGACAAGAGTGTTGCGTTCTTCCATGTTTGCTCAAGTACCTTGAATGAGAATATCCATACATCCTGTCCATCGGGGAAGGTCGTTTCAATTGTATTACATGCAAAGTCAAACTCCCCCCGTTGAAAAAAATCAATTATTCCATCGATCACCTTCCAATCATGCAGTGGACAATCAGCCGTTAATCTCACAATGTGATCCGCCTTGAAGGATTGTGCCGCCTGATAAAATCTATCAAGGACATCATCCAAACTCCCTCGGAAGCAATCAATGCCCATGGTCTTGCAAAGCGATTCAATCCTGTCATCGTCTGTGGCCGTGCTTGTTGCTACAATAAGCTTTTCAAGTTTATTTGACCTAAGGATTCGCTCGACTTGAAGTTGGAGCATTGTTTTTCCTTCTATCTCCAACAAGACTTTGCCGGGCAACCTAAATGAAGAACATCGTGCTTGAAGAATTCCAAGAATCATTACAATCTCCTTTTCAAAAGAAATAGACCGCGTCGACTCCAGGCCATTGTCTTCATACGCCGCCAGAAAGAGAGCTATTCAGAGATATAGATTTGCCAAAAGGTGGGAATACCAAACGCTTTAACCACTTTTCACTAAAACCCTGTTTGCTTTCTTTAGGGCCGACCTATCACAAAAACGCTGACCCATACTCCTGATTTTGGACACTCCAAGAACCAAACATATTTTTAATCTTAAATCTTGGAGGTGAAATGATGGGAGCGAATCGTCGTAAATTCGATGGGGCGTTTAAACGGGAAGCTGTCCGG